>ERZ827363.79-NODE-79-length-93156-cov-17.898154_pt1 | contig 93156 bp, 67 predicted proteins | sample MGYA00519776_ERZ827363 | MGnify/ENA primary metagenome ERZ827363 (study PRJEB31778, sample SAMEA3449288) | human gut metagenome | biome: human gut; feature: human-associated habitat; material: faeces | place: United Kingdom | collected 2010/2012 ... | reverse complement strand
AGAGATATAAATGCTAGTATAAATCTACTGAAATTAGCAATGTAATTTTGGTATTATATTGAGGTAGGAACTACCTTGTTAGCTTGGGTAAACTTGTACTGTTGGGTATATTGACCAAGAAGCTCCCACTTCTATAAGTTGCGAGTAGTTCACGAGAACACGTAAAAGCTATGAAAGAAGCTATTGCTGATGGTGTAAATATTATAGGATATACTTCATGGGGATGCATAGATTTAGTATCAGCATCAACAGGGGAAATGAGCAAAAGATATGGATTCATTTATGTAGATAAAGATAATGAAGGTAATGGAACATTGGAAAGAAGAAAGAAAAAAAGCTTTTATTGGTACAAAAAAGTAATTGAATCTAATGGAGAAAAACTTGAATAATAATGAATGATGAACTAATGAGTGTTATGTAATATATTAATAAATAAGTTTTTCTTGTATTAGTATTATAGATATGTTATATTAAATGAGCAGTTGGTACGTAAAGTGCTGATAAATGATAGAGACTGGTTTGTCCTCGCCGGGTTACCAGTCTCTATTTTTTTATATTAGTATTATACTAAATAATTATTATAAATCAAAAGTGAAAAAATTATTAAGAAAAAATTAAATAATATTTGTGTTGCAGCACTTTTCATAAAATTCAATAGGACCTGCGTTTTTTATAATTACTATTGAATCACCTCTTAGCTTCATATCCCATAGACATTTGTTCAAAAGGATTTTACCAATAGAGTGTTTTCTAAAATCTTTCAGTACACCAATAGGACCAAATATGCTAGTACCTAGAATATCATATGAACTAAAACCAATTATGTGGTCATTAATTAGTACAAGATAAATTGGTATATTATTTGAAGGAAAGATAGATACCAATGAATCAGCCCATATAGAATTAAAATTTTCTTTTACAAAATCATATATTATATATTTATCTTTATTCAGTGCCTTTCTTATAACAAAATTCTTATTTTGTTTATTATTAAATGAATAAATATTTCTTAAGTCAACTAGTAAGTCTTTGGAGGTGTTACAAAACTTTTGTAGATAATGAAGCTCTTCTTTGGTAAGGGCAGCAGTTACTTCACTAGGTATTTTTATTAATGCTTTTAGAACATAAATTTCAGTGAGATACGTTTGTTTTCGTTTATTCATAATTTGCAAGGATTCAGTTAGAATTTCTAAAGTACTGTCACTTATTGGTGTGATGAAAAATTGATTTTTATTCCCTTCAATATTTCTAGGGAGATTTAGAGCCATTTCTTTATACTTATGGAGCTTATGAAGAAAATGGTTATTTAAATCCTTTATGATGCCGGTATTTTCTAAGATCAGAGCTATAAATATATCTATGGGAAATATGACTTTTCGCTCATTTAATGAATTTTCTGTAATATTAAATATTTTAAGAAGCTTATCGGTAATATTAAAATTATTCATAAATTACACCTCTTTTATAATTGATAATGGACTTTTATTCAAAATTATCACAATTTTGTGTCTTGATTATTTATAAAATCAAAGTATTGATAATGGATTTTTATTCAAAATTATCCATTATCAACTATCAATTACAAAAGTATATGGCTTATTGGCATAATGGAAATGCCAAGGAAAATAGATAACAATGATAGTTTTATGTGACCGTATGAGCGTGATGATGGAATAAGTTCTGCCAGTGATATATAAATCATAATGCCACAGACTACAGCAAAAATTATGCCAAGAATAAGTTCATTAATAAATGGTTTTAAGAATAAAAATGATAAAAATGCTCCTAGTGGTTCAGTCATTCCAGACCAAAAGGAATATTTAATTGCTTTATATCGACTACCAGTTGAAAAATATATAGGCATAGCAATGGCAATACCTTCAGGAATATTATGCAAAGCTATAGCAAAAGCAACAGATATTCCTAGACCAATATCTTGGTATCCAGAAACAAAGGTAGCAATTCCTTCAGGGAAGTTATGTAGCATTAAAGCAATTGTAGATACTAAACCAACCCTGAATAGACCATAGTTTTTATTGGACTCTTTGAGAGAGTTTTTTTCATCATCAGGTAAGAAACTATCAATTAAAAAAGCAATCAATCCACCAATAAGTAAAAAGAGAATAGACCAAATCACTCCTTGAAATTCCCCATGATATTTAGAGATAGATTCTTCAGCAGTGGGAAATAAATCTGTAAATGATACGGTAATCATAACTCCTGCCGAAAATCCTAAGGAGAATGTTAAAAATTTTTCATTTTTTGTTTTATTAAAGAACACTATGATAGCTCCAATAACTGTAGATAATCCTGCTAAAGTAGATAAAAGTAAAGGAATAAAAGAATATTTATCAATCATTTTAATGTACCCCATTGTAATTTATTACATAAGTATATTATGATTAATATATAAAAAAAAGAAGTTAATAATAAATATTTCGTAAAGATAAAGGAGAGCAGTTTATGATAAAGCTTATTGCATCTGATATGGATGGAACATTAATTAATAGTAGTCACCAAATATCATCAGGAAATTTAAGTGCTATAAGAAGAGCACAAGAATCAGGAATAGAATTTGCTATAGCTACAGGTAGAGATTATTCTATGGTTAAACCATTTTTAGATAAGTATGAGTTGAAATGCGAAGCTATAGTTATGAATGGGGCTGAATATAGAGATTGTAATGGAGAAGTTATAGAATCTATAGGAATTGAAAAAAGTAAAGTAAAAGCAGTTATAGAAGAAATATTAAAGGAAAGCAGTATAGTTGATATATATACTAGTGAAGGTATTTTTACTACAAAATATTCAAAGGAAGATTTTGATAATGCTGTAAATAGAATTAAAGAATTTAATAAAGAAATGACAAAAGATAATATAATCAAATTATTAACTGAGATAAGAGAAAAAATGATAGAGTTTCATATAGAAGATATTGATAAAATGATAAGTTCAGAAATTGTATTTTATAAGATAATAACTTCTCATAAAGATAAATATATTATAAGAAATTTGAAGAAGAAAATAAATGAAATAGGTGGTTTAGCAGTTGCTTCAACTTCAGAATATGATATAGAAGTAAATGATATACAAGCACAAAAGGGATTAATATTAGCAAAAGTAGCAGAGATGAAGGGCATTGAAAAAGATGAGGTTATGGTCTTAGGAGATAGCTTTAATGATTATTCAATGTTTACTGAATTTAAAAATTCATATGCAATGAAAAATGCAATAGATGAGATAAAGAAAATAGCTACATATGTAACAGAGACAAATAATAATGATGGGGTTGGCAAGGCTATAGAAAAAGTATTAAATATGCAGTAATTTTTATGAGACATTTATAAGGATATATATTAGTAAGACATGGATAAACCATATAGAATACAGATGATGAGCCAAAGGTAGAAAAACTTTAACTTAACAGAAAAGGCAATGGATAATTAAAAAATGGATGATTATAAAGCTTTTACAAGCTTTTAATAATTATCCATTATCATAGTGTATGCTAAAGCCGTTATTGTTTTAGCATCAATTATTTCACCGCTTTTAATCATATTCTTAACTTCTTCAAGAGTAAAAATTTCTACTTCTGTAAACTCATCAAAATCTTCATGTTTTTTTGATAGAGAAAGATTTGTTGCTTTATAAATATAGAGTAATTCATCACAATATCCAGGAACAATAGCAACAGTTCCAAGATGAAATAATGAAGAAGCTTGATAACCTGTTTCTTCTTCTAGCTCTCTATAAGCACAATTTTCAGGAGATTCATCAGAAGATAATTTTCCAGCAGGAATTTCATAAATGACCTTATCAATAGATTTTCTAAATTGTCTTATTAAGATTATGTGATTTTCATCTACAAAAGGAATTATTCCACAAGCACCAGGGTGTTTAATAATATCTCTGTTAGCTTCATTGCCATCAGGCAGTTGAACTTTTACCTTAGTAAATGTTAGATAATCACCTGTATAGACTATTTCTTCACTTAACGTTTTTTCATAAAGATTCATGTAAAAAGACCTCCATAAAATTATATAAAGATTATATCATGTTAGAAAAAATAAGGATATAGAAAATACTCCAAAAGTAAATGTAAAATATGTTGCTATATTTGGGGAAATAGATATAAAATAAATCATAAATATAAAAACGAAGGATGGTGCATATGAAAGTTATAATTATTGGTGGAATTGCGGCTGGAATGAGTGCTGCTGCAAAATTAAAAAGAATGTCACCTAATGATGAGGTAATAGTATATGAAAAAGGAGATATAGTTTCATTTGGAGCTTGTGGACTGCCATATTATGCAGGTGGATTTTTTGATGACTCTAATGAAATGATAGCAAGAACTGCTGAAGAATTTAGAAAAACAGGAATAAACTTATTTACTAATCATGAGGTTTTAGAAGTAGATTTTGATAATAAAAAATTAAGAGTAAAAGATTTAATTCAAAATATGATTATTGAAGAGAGCTATGATAAGCTGATGATTGCTAGTGGTGCTTCAAGTATAATTCCACCTATTAAAGGAATAGATTCAGAAAATGTTTTAACACTTAAATCAATGGATGATGGTAATAAATTAAGAGCATTAATGGAAAATGAAAACTTAAAAAGAGTTACAGTAATAGGTGCAGGATTTATTGGTGTTGAAGCCGTAGAAGCAGCTAAAAAGAGAGGAAAAGAAGTAACAGTTGTTCAACTACAAGATAGAATTTTAGCAGAGGTTTTCGATGAAGAAATAACTAATTTATTAGAAGAAGAAATCAGAAAGCATGATGTTAATTTATTATTAGATGAAACTGTTATGGAAATAACTACAGCTGGTAAAGCAACTAATATTAAGACTAATAAAAGAGAGTTTGAAACAGATATAGTTATTGTGGCTACAGGATTTAGGCCAAATACTGCTTTTGTGAAAAATGAAAAATTAGAAATGCTTAAAAATGGTGCAATAGTTGTTGATAAGTATGGAAGAACTTCAATAGAAGATGTATATGCAGCTGGAGATTGTGCAACAATCAATAGTGTAATAACTAATAAGCCTGTGTATGTGCCATTGGCAACTGGTGCTAATAAACTTGGAAGAATTGTTGGAGAAAACTTAGCTGGTGCCAATAATGAATTCCAAGGTTCTCTTGCATCAAGCTGTATAAAGGTTATGGATATGGAAGCAGCTAGAACAGGACTTTCTGAAAAAGAAGTTAAAGCTTTAGGATTTGATTATAAGACTAAGTTTATTACTGATATGAATCATACTAGCTATTATCCAGGACAAACAAAGATATATGTTAAACTAATTTATGATGCTCATACAAAAGTTATTTATGGAGGGCAAGTTGCAGGATACAAAGATGCAGTTCAAAGATGTAATGTAATAGCTACATGTATATTTGCTAAGATGACAACTGCACAATTAGGAATGCTTGACTTAAGTTATGCACCTCCATTCTCAAGAACATGGGATGTATTAAACGTAGCAGGTAATGTAAGTAAATAAAAAGTAGTAGTTAGTATTAATTAATTAATTAATTATTTTAGTATCTGTTATATGTACAGTTGTTTTCTTTCATTGAATATTCATAAAATTAAATATAAAGAATTAAATAATTAATAAAAACAAATAATAAATATAAAGTAAGAATGTTTAGTTATATTAGTTCGAAAGGTGATTATATGATGAAAGAAGGTACAATTAGAATAATTCCACTTGGTGGATTAGGTGAAATAGGGAAAAATATCACAGCCATAGAATATGAAGATGAAATAATAGTAATAGATTGCGGAATAGCTTTTCCAGATGAAGATATGTATGGAGTGGATTTAATAATTCCAGATATAACTTATTTAGTTAATAATAGAAAAAAAGTTAAAGGATTCTTTTTAACCCATGGACATGAGGATCATATAGGAGCTCTGCCATATATACTTAAACAGTTAAATGTTCCAGTATACGGGACAAAACTCACATTAGGTTTAGTAAAATCAAAATTAGAAGAGCATAATATTTTAAATGAAAGCACTCTTATAAATGTTGAAGCAGGAGATATGGTAGCCTTTGATAAGATAAAGATAGAATTTATTAGAGTTACTCATAGTATTGCTGATTCATGTGCATTAGCAATATATACAGAAGTAGGTACAATTCTACATACAGGAGATTTTAAAATTGATTATACTCCTATTGATGGTAAGGTAATAGACCTCCAGAGAATTTCTAATTTAGGTAATGAAGGAGTTTTGTTATTGATGGCAGATAGCACAAATGTTGAAATTCCTGGATATTCGCCATCAGAAAAATCAATAGAAAAGACTTTAAATACTCTTTTTGCCAATAGTAAAGGAAGAATTATAGTTGCTACATTTGCATCTAATATTCATAGAATGCAGCAAATAATACATTTATCTCTTAAGTATAAGAGAAAGGTATCTTTTAGTGGTAGAAGTATGGAAAATATATCAAATGTAGCAAGAGAGTTAGGATACTTACATATACCAGATACAGATATAATAAATTTGGATGATATATCTAAATACTCCAATGAACAAATAACAATAATAACCACAGGAAGCCAAGGAGAGCCTATGGCAGCACTGGCAAGAATAGCTTTTTCAAGCCATAGAAAAATTAGCATAGAGCCCAAAGATACATTTATTATTTCTGCATCCCCCATACCAGGAAACGATAAATTGATATCTAAAGTTATCAATGAATTATTTAGAAGAGGAGCAGAAGTTATTTATGATGATCTAGAGGAAGTACATGTGTCTGGTCATGCTTATAAAGAAGAATTAAAGATGATTCATACCATAGTGAAACCTAAATACTTTATGCCAGTACATGGTGAATATAGGCATTTAAAGCATCATGGAGATTTGGCTGTAGATATGGGAATGCCTAGAAAGAATGTCTTTATTTTAGAAACAGGTCAAGTTTTAGAATTAACTAAAGATAGTTGTAAAAAAGATGGTAAGGTAAGGGCAGGGGCAGTATATGTAGATGGACTAGGAGTAGGTGATGTTGGCAATATAGTACTTAAAGATAGGAGAAATCTAGCACAAGATGGTATGGTTATAATAGTAGTTACCATAGAAAAAGAGACGTTAAGTATTGTTTCAGGACCTGATATTGTTACTAGAGGATTTGTATATGTTAAGGAATCAGAAGAGCTGATAAAAGTTGTAAAATCATTAGCAACAGAAGAGTTAACAAAGTGTTTAGATAAGGAAATAATTGAATGGTATGTATTAAAGGGCAATGTAAAGAGAACTGTAGAAAATTATATTTATGATAGAACTAAAAGAAGACCTACCATTATACCTATAATAATGGAAGTATAATCAATGATAAGGAGTGAAATATTTAAGAAAGATATCTCACTTCTTTTATTTTTAGGTTATACTAGATAGATGAAAATATATTTAATGAAGAGGTAAAGATAGTGGAAAATGGATTTGAAAAATATAAAATAAGTGAAGAAATTAAGAAATCTATAGATGCTATGGGGTATAAGAATCCTTCTGATGTGCAGAAAAGAGTTATTCCTGAAGCATTAAAGGGTAAGGATATAGTGGTGAAATCACAAACAGGTAGTGGAAAGACAGCAGCTTTTGCCATACCAGTATGTGAAAAGGTAATATGGGATAATACTAAGCCGCAAGCCTTGGTATTAACGCCTACAAGAGAACTTGCCATACAAGTTAAAGAAGAAATTCAGAGCTTAGGTAGATTAAAAAGAATAAGAGTGGCAGCTATATTTGGTAAACAGCCTTTTTCAGAGCAGATAAGAGAGTTAAAGCAAAGAACTCATATAGTGGTAGGTACTCCAGGTAGGGTGATTGACCATATTGAAAGAGGGACATTTGACATAACAGGTATAAACATATTAGTAATAGATGAAGCAGATGAAATGCTAAATATGGGCTTTGTTGATCAGGTAAAATCTATTGTTTCAAAACTTAATGATAAAAGACAGACAATGTTATTTTCAGCAACAATGCCAGAGGAAATTCTAGATTTAAGTAATAGTTATATGAATAATCCTGAAAATATTGAAATTAAGGCTCAAAAGCTGATAACTGATAAAATTACCCATGAGTTATATAAAATAAATGAAGAAGATAAATTAAATGAACTGCGTAAGGTATTGATAAAAGAAATACCAGAAGGGGTAGTTGTGTTTTGTAAAACAAAGGAAAATGTAGATAAAGTAGCAGAAAATCTTAAGAGAAAAGGATATTCAGTTGATAAGATACATGGTGGAATGATGCAAAAGGATAGAATGGCTACCATGGAAAGATTTAAAAAAGGATTCTTCAGAATACTTGTGGCTACAGATATTGCAGCAAGAGGAATCGATGTTGAAGGTCTTACTCATGTAATTAATTATGATCTTCCAGTGGAAAAAGAAGCATATGTACATAGAATAGGGAGAACAGGAAGAGCAGGATCTAAAGGAAAGGCCATAAGTTTAGTAAATCAGTATGAAGGTAGACTTTTAGGGCAAATCCAAGAGTACATAGGCTTTGAAATTAATGAGATTGAGCCAATATCAAATAATGAAATAAGAGAAAAAGAAGCAAGTGCCAACAAGCTAAAAACAAATCCTAAGGCTAAAAAAAATAAGACTAAAGAAGTAGAAAAAGCAATCACTAAGATATATTTAAATGGTGGTAAGAAAAAGAAAATAAGAGCAGGAGACATAGTTGGAGCTATTTCGAGAATTGATGGTGTTAATTCAGAAGATATAGGAATTATTGATGTACAAGATATTGCTTCCTATGTGGATATATTAAACGGCAAAGGTAATAAAGTTCTAAATGCTTTAAAGGATATGACCATAAAAGGAAAGAAGCTTAGGGTAGAAAGAGCCAAGAAATAATTATGAATTAGTTAGAGAAAAATAAAGAAGCTAAAAATTTTCAGCTTCTTTATTTTTAGGTTATATGAAAAATTTATTGACAGTTTATTGGAATAAGTATAGAATTTAAGTAAGTAAACAATTTCATGAATATTTTTTTATATACTTTATTAAAATAATTAACAAAGGTTTATGAGGTGGAGATATTGATAAAGGGTAGCTTTGAATTAATGAAACAATTAAATATTTCCGTTGTTTTAAAAGCTGTAATGGGTAATGGAGCTTTATCAAGGGCAGATATTGCAAAGATTACAGGACTTACTCCCGCCACCATAACCAATATTACGAAAGAGCTAATGGAAAGAGGATATCTAGTTCAAAGTAGGATTGGTGAATCAAGTGGAGGAAGGCCACCTATAATCTTAGAATTAGATCCAAATGCTCGCTATATAATAGGTGTTAGCATTGGAGTTGGAAAAATAGAAGTAGTAATAAGTAATATTATAGCTGAGATACTAATTAAAAAATCAGTGGATTTAGAAAATCAAGATAGAAATAAAGATAATGTATTATCAATAATAGTAAATTTAGTAAATGAGATAATAGATGAAAGTAGTATCCATAAAGAAAAGATTATAGGTGTGGGGATTGCTATGCATGGTATAGTAAATTCTTATACAGGTATATCAGAATATTCTCCTTACTATGGTTGGAGAAATATAGATATAAAAAAGGAGTTATCAGAAAAAATAGAGTATCCTATTTTCCTTGATAATGATGTGAGGGCCATGGCTTTAGGAGAAAGTTGGTTTGGCATAGCAAAAAGCAAGGAAAATTTCATAGTGATTAATGTTTCCAATGGTATTGGAGCAGGAATAATTATAGATAATAAACCTTATTATGGAGTTAATTTTAGTGCTGGTGAAATTGGGCATATTTCCGTAAGAAATGATGGAAGAAGATGTAATTGTGGAAATTATGGTTGTTTAGAAACAATTTCTTCTAATAATAGTATAGTAGAAAAAGTAGTAGAGTTATTAAAAAATGATTTTCAAAGTATCTTATTAAAAAAAGGTAGTATTGAAAGGATAACAATTAAGGATATATGTGATGCAGCCAAAGAAAAGGATTCTTTGGCAGTGAATGCAATTGCTGAAGCAGCTATGTATATAGGAATGGTAATTTCTAATTTGATTAACATATTAAACCCAGAATATATAATAATGGTTGGTGAAATATTTAAAGATAATTCTCATGCAATAGAGATTATTGAAGAGGAAGTAAGCAAAAGAGCATTAAAGCTTTCGGCTGAAACTGTGAGGATTACAAAATCTTCATTGGGAGAAGATGCAGCAACCATAGGTGCTGTAACTTTAGTTATTAAAGAATTGTTTGAAGGTGAAAAAATAGTTTTTAATTAAATAATATATGGTATTTAGAACATGGAGGAACAAAAATGGTGAATGTGGCATATGAAATTGAAAGATTAATTAAATTTGCAGTTAGGAAGAAAATGATAACAGTATGGGATATAATTCCTGTAAGAAATTCATTAATGGCTGTTTTAAACGTTGAAGAACCTTTTCAGGGAGAAGTAAAGGATGATGCTCGTGAAACTCCTGTAGAAATATTAGAAAATATTTTAGATTATGCTTATGAAAAAGGAATAATTGAAGAAAATACAACAACTTATAGAGATTTATTAGATGCTAAAATAATGGGATTAGTTATGCCTACAGAAGGACAAGTTGTTAAGAAGTTCTATGAAAAGGCAGAAAAGAATAGTATAGAAAAAGCAACAGATTGGTATTATGATTTAAGTAAATCATCAAATTATATAATGACTGAAAGAGTAAATAAAAACTTATGGTGGCTTGCACCAACAGAATATGGTGATTTAGAGATAACTGTAAATTTATCTAAGCCAGAAAAAGATCCAAAGGAGATAGCTAAGGCTAAGCTGATGAAAGCAGCTACATATCCTAAATGCCTTCTTTGTGTAGAAAATGTAGGGTATCAAGGACGTTTAAATCATCCAGCTAGACAAAATCATAGAGTAATACCTTTAGAGCTTCAAAATAAACAATGGTATATGCAATATTCACCATATGTTTATTATAATGAACATTGTATAGTTTTTAGTGGAAAACATGAACCAATGAAGCTTACAAAAGATTCCTTAACTAGGCTTGTTGAGTTTATTGATAAATTCCCACATTATTTTATAGGATCTAATGCAGATCTTCCAATAGTAGGTGGCTCAATACTTACTCATGATCATTATCAAGGTGGAAGACATAAGTTCCCAATGGAAATGGCAGCTATTGAAAAGACTTATACAAATCATAAATTTGAAGATGTTGAGATTGGAACTGTAAAATGGCCAATGACGGTAGTGAGATTAAGTTCTAATAATAAGGATAGAGTAATAAATGCTGCAATGGAGATATACAATAGTTGGAAGGGATATTCTGATGAAGAAAATGATATTTTAGCATATTCAGGAGATGTTCCTCACAATACAGTTACGCCTATTGCTAGGAGAAATGGTGATGCTTATGAAATGGATATAGTCTTAAGAAATAATAGAACTACTGAAGAATATCCAGATGGAATATTCCATCCTCATGGGGAACTTCATCATATTAAGAAAGAAAATATTGGGTTAATTGAGGTTATGGGATTAGCAGTATTGCCAGGAAGATTACAAAATGAATTAGAATTAATAGCAGATTTATTATGTGACAACACTAAATACAATAAAGAAGAAGCATTAAATAACCCAGCATTAGATAAGCACGTTCCATGGATAGAAGAGCTTATAGAGCAAAATAGAAATGTCTCATTAGAAGAAGCTAGAAGAATAGTGAAAGAGAGTGTTGGACAAATATTTAGTAGAGTTCTTGAAGATGCAGGTGTATTTAAGAGAACTGAAAAAGGACAAAGGGGACTTGAAAAGTTTATAACTGAAAGTATATATTAATGATAAGTGCAGCAAAAAGCTGCACTTTTTTTCAGTGGTAATTGAAAATGGATAATTTAGTTTAAAAATAAGCATACTAAAGATAATACTAAAGATTTAGGGGGTATGCGTAAGATGAAGTTAACTGATGATTTAAAGAAAAATATAGAAATCATTGAGAAAAATCTAAATGTAGGAAATACATTTGATATGCTAGCAAGGATAGTAGATGTTCATAATACCAAATTTTATTTATATTATTTAGATGGTTTTATAAAGGACACTAATTTAGAATACGTACGAAGAGATATGTATAATTTAAAAAAAGAAGATTTCAACAGTATAAAAGGTGCCAATGAATTAATTGAAAAGGCTTTGAGCTCCATAGAAGCAAGTACTGATGATGATGTAGATAGCCTTGTTAAAGCAGTATTAAGCGGTCAGACCATAATGCTTGGACCATGGAAAGAGGCTATAGTTCTAGATTTTAGAACATATCCTGCAAGAGGTATTGATGAACCAAATAAGGAAAAGGTATTAAGAGGGGCACATGATGGATTTGTAGAAACAATTGTATTTAATACAGCATTAATTAGAAGAAGGATAAGAGATCCTCATTTAGTTTTTGAAATGCATAGTATTGGTAGTATATCAAAGACAGATGTAGCTGTGGGATATATTTCTGACAAGATTAAGCCAGACGAATTAAAAAAGATAAATGATATGATTGAAAACCTAAATATTAAGTCACTGACTTTAGGTGATCAAAGCTTTGTTGAATCAATAAATAGTAAAAGTTGGGTTACACCATTCCCAAAGATAAGGTATACTGAAAGGCCAGATGTTGCAGCAGCACAGCTAGTAGAAGGAAGTATAATCATAATAATAGATAATACCCCATCCATATTGATTTTACCAACTACAGTATTTAGCTTTTTACAATCAGTAGATGATTACTATCTTCCTGTACTTACTGGTAATTACTTAAAGCTCATTAGAATAGTGGTGCTTATTGCAAATTTATTTTTAACGCCTGTATATGTATTATTAACAGATAATCCAAGCTGGCTAATGAATTTTGCAGGAGGTTTTTTTAGTTTTCTATTACCAAAGGACTCATATAATATACCTATATTTTTTCAATTTATTATTGGTGAATTTGCTATTGATGGATTGAAATTGGCATCGCTTAATACACCAGATTCATTAGGTACTTCATTATCGATAATTGGTGGACTTATATTAGGAGATTATGCTGTCCAGACTGGATGGTTCACACCACAAACTATTCTTTATATGGCAATAGTAGCACTTACTAGCTTTGTTCAACCAAGTGTGGAGTTAAGTTATGCATTTAAATTTACTAGGTTAATACTTCTTTTATTAACAGGAATTTTTGGTACATTAGGTTTTATTGCAGGAATAATAATAAATACAATAATAATAGCTACAACTAAGACAATTACAGGCGATTCATATCTTTATCCATTAATACCTTTTGATAGAGCAAAATTATTAAAGCTTATCTTTAGATGGAAGAAGGAAGTAGATAATAAATAATTTTGTTAAATAATATAGAATTTTGTTGAATGACATATAATCTTGACGAATGGGCATTAATAATATATTCTAAGATGTATATGATTATTAGAAGGGGGTAAAGATTGTGAGTGAAAGTAAATTATCTATAAATACTATCGTAGCTATAGGTATAGGAGCAGCGGTATTTATAATTTTAAGCCGTTTTGGTTCTATTCCAACATTTATACCAAATACCAATGTTGAAACAGTATATGCATTCTTAGCATTAATGGCTGTAATTTATGGACCAGTTGCTGGATTATCAATTGGACTTGTTGGACATTTATTAAAGGATTTAATTCTTTATGGTTCACCTTGGATAAGCTGGATTATTGCTTCAGGTATAGTTGGATTAGTAATAGGATTATCTAAAAAAAGGCTTAATCTTGAAGATGGTGAGTTTGGAAGAAACAAAATAATAGTATTTAATATATATCAAATAATAGCAAATGCTATTGCATGGTTATTAGTAGCACCGGGATTAGATGTGCTTATTTATGCAGAGCCTGTCAAGAAAGTATTTGTTCAAGGGGCTGTATCTTTTGGATTTAATATATTGATGGTTGGAATACTTGGAAGTATACTTATTGCAACATATACAAAGACGAGAGTTAAAAAGGGAAGCTTACATAAAGAATAGAAATAAAAGGCAAAGAAATATGTTTTTTTGACATAATTCTTTGTCTTTTTACTTTTATCATAATTAAGTTAATGACATATAGCTTAAAATATAGTATATTTGTTAGTGGTAATAAAATAAAATGGAGAAGGAATTTTGTATGAAAAAACCAGCAATTGAATTTAAGGATTTTAGTTTTCAATACAGAGCTCAAGCAAAACCTACATTAAATAATATAAATTTAACTATTTATAAAGGTGAGAAGGTTCTTATTGTAGGGCCGTCAGGTTCTGGTAAAAGTACATTATCGAATTGTATAAATGGACTGGTACCATTTTCTTATAAAGGTGAAATTAAAGGTAGTTTAAAGATAAATGGAAAAGAAACAAAGGAACTTAGCATATCTAAGATTTCAAATATGGTTGGAACAGTTCTTCAAGATCCAGATAGTCAATTTATAGGGCTGACAGTTGCAGAAGATATAGCTTTTAAATTAGAAAATGACTGTGTAGAGCAAGAAGAAATGCAAAGAAGAGTTCAAATGGTATCAAAGATAGTAGAAATAGATACTCATTTAAATAGTGCTCCACATAGATTATCTGGAGGACAAAAACAAAGAGTAACATTAGCAGGAGCTATGGTAGGAGAAGCTGAGATACTTTTATTTGATGAACCATTAGCAAGCTTAGATCCAGCTACAGGAAAAAGTGCTATTGAGCTTATAGATAAGATTCAAAAGGAAAATAAAAAAACTATAATAATAATTGAGCATAGATTAGAAGATGTATTACATTGCAATGTTGATAGGATAATTGTGGTTAATAATGGGGAAATCGTTAGTGATATAAAACCAAAAGAATTATTAAGTTGCAATTTACTAACTGAATCTGGAATTAGAGAACCTCTATATATTTCTGCATTAAAATATGCTGGTTGTGAGATAAATCCTCAGTGTAGTCCAGAGCATATAGATAAACTAAATGTTGATGTTTTCAAGGAAAAACTTGCTGATTGGTATAAATCACTAAGCAGTGAAGAAACGTCATATGATAATGAGAGTATTTTAAGATTAGAGGACATCAGCTTTGGTTATTCTAAAGAAAAGGAAATACTACATGGTGTATCTTTTGATATAAAGAAAGGTGAAATGGTTAGTATAGTTGGAAAAAATGGTGCTGGAAAATCAACTATATCAAAACTTATTTGTGGATTCTACAAGCCAACCTCTGGAAGAATTTTATTTAAAAATGAAGATATTGCAGGGCAAAGTATAAAAGAAAGAGCAGATAAAATAGGTATAGTAATGCAAAACCCTAATCAAATGATTTCAAAAGCCATGATTTTTGATGAAGTTGCCTTAGGATTAAAAGTGCGAGGTATTCCAGAAGATGAAATTAAAGAAAGAGTATATAATACATTAAAGATATGTGGATTATATGAATTTAGGAATTGGCCAATTTCTGCTTTAAGTTTTGGGCAAAAGAAGCGTGTTACTATAGCTTCTATATTAGTACTTAACCCAGAAGTGATAATATTAGATGAGCCTACAGCAGGGCAGGATTTTAAACACTATACAGAAATTATGGAGTTCTTAAGGGAATTAAATAAAAGTGGAGTTACTATTGTGATGATAACACATGATATGCACTTAATGCTTGAATATACCAATAGAGCAATTGTATTATCCAATGGAAAGAAGCTTGCAGAAGATACGGCAGCCAATATTTTAACTAATGAGAATATCATAAAAGAAGCTAACTTAAAAGAAACTTCATTATATGCTTTAGCAGTAAAGAGTGGTATAGAAGACCCAAGGGAATTTGTAAGAAGATTTATAAATTATGATAGGAGGATAAGGGGAATATGAGCGCAATGCTAGAGTATTCAGAGATAAACTCACCTATACATAAATTAACTGGAGCAACTAAGCTTATATGTCTAGTTATTTGGGCATTAGCATCGATGGTGACTTATGACACAAGAATCCTTGTTGTGATGGTTATTTGTAGCGTAGCCATATTTAAGATATCAAAGGTTGAATTTAAAACTGTATCATTTGTATTTTATTTAATTTTAGTATTTTTACTAATTAATAATATTGCTATATTTTTATTTTCACCTTTAGAGGGAACGTATATTTATGGAAGCAGGACTGATTTGTTCCATATTGCAGGTCAGTATACTATAACTACGCAGCAGTTATTTTATCAATTAAACATAACGTTAAAATATTTTGCAATAATACCTATGGCATTATTATTTATAGTTGCTACAAATCCAAGTGAATTTGCTGCATCTTTAAATAAGATAGGTGTAAATTATAAAATAGCTTATTCAGTGGCTATAGCTTTAAGATATATTCCAGATGTACAAAGAGATTATCAGGAAATATCATTTGCTCAACAAGCAAGAGGGATTGAAATGTCAAATAAAGAAAGCTTATTTAATCGTATAAAGAGTTCAGCGGCTATAATAATGCCACTTGTTTTTTCAAGTTTAGAAAGAATTGAAACCATTAGTTCAGCAATGGAACTAAGAGCTTTTGGTAATGGTAAAAGCCGTACTTGGTATAGTGGAAGAAAGTTTGAAAAACGTGACTATATATCTATATTTTTAGTAAGCATAATATTTATCGTAGCTATAATAATGACAATTAAAAATGGTAGTAGATTTTATAACCCATTTATTTAATGATGAATGATTAGAAAACTCAGCTTCTGCTGGGTTTTCTTATTGTATATTACATGAAAATTATGCAAAGGAGAAAATAAATGAAAAGATTTAAAAAAGTTTATATAGAAATAACTAATGTTTGCAATTTAAGTTGTAACTTTTGCCCTAAGACAGGAAGAAAGCTTCAATTTAGTGATGAAGAAAAGTTTAAAGAAATAATAGAAAAAGTAAAGTCTTATACTGATCATGTATATTTTCACTTAATGGGAGAGCCTCTACTAAATAAAAATTTAGCAAGATTTTTAGAGATTTGTTATGAAAATGGTTTAAAAGTAAATATAACTACCAATGGAACTTTATTAGAAAAAGAAAAAGATAGTCTTATAAATGCCAAGGCATTAAGACAAGTAAATATATCACTTCATAGTTTTGAAGCAAATAAAGTAACTAAAGAACTAGAGGAATATGTATCTGAAGTATTAAATTTTATTAATGAAGCAAAAGAAAATATTATATGTTCTATAAGGTTATGGAATATGGATAACGGAGCTTTAAATTTAAAGGGAAAGAATACTTTAAATGATGATATATTAAAAATGTTGCAAGAGGGTTTGAATTCTGAACTAAATATTAAAGAAGCTTTAAGTAATAAGCCAGGAATAAAGGTAAGTAAGAATGTTTATGTAAATAGTGCGGAAAAATTTGAATGGCCTAATATTAATAGAGAAGTTATTAGTGAAAATGCATTTTGCTATGGGCTAAGAGATCAGATAGGTATCTTAGTGGATGGAACTGTAGTGCCATGTTGTCTTGATAGTGAAGGAAATATTCCTCTAGGAAATATATTTGATAGCTCATTAGAAGATATTATTAACTCTCAGAGAGCAAAAGAATTATATGATGGATTTTCTAATAGAAAGGCTATAGAAGAGTTATGTAAGAGATGTGGATATGTAACAAGATATTCAAAATAGAAGATAAATAATACAGTTTTATGGAGAATAATTTCAGCAGTACCTACTAATAATAATCTTGTTAGGAGGTGAGTGTTTTGAATATTAATCCAGGAATTAAATGTAGTGTAGATAGTTGTAAGTATAATAATACAAATAAACAATACTGTACATTAGATGTCATTCAAGTAGGAACACATGAAGCAAATCCAAAACAAGTGGAATGTACAGATTGTCAATCATTTGAACTTAAGTAATAGTATTTGTATTAAATAAAGAAGGAGTGCTGTTTAGCATTCCTTCTGAAGTAAATGCTGTAAAATTATGATTAATTTAGTAAAAAACGTTGTAAAAGCTTTATAAGATGGTATAATTAAACAGTAATAATTAATAAAAAAGATTCTGATGATAATAAATTTCTCCAAGAGTTAGAGAGACATTATTATTTAATTAATCTTTTGAAGTGGAGGAATTAATAATGGATAAGACATTAGTATGTCAAGATTGTGGAAAAGAGTTTATATTTACAGAAGGTGAACAAGCTTTCTACAAAGAAAAAGGTTTTGATAATGAACCGAAGAGATGCGTAGAATGCAGAAGAGCAAGAAAAGCAAACAACAATAATAGATAATTATTATTTAATTAATGAAGGCTATAATGATTATTCATTACAGCCTTTTTATTTGCAAATAAAAATATGTAATTATGAGCTATTTTAGCTCTTTAAAATAACATTTTAATTTTTCTTCTTCTTCTTTTGTTAATTTATCGCCACATTTTTTCTTTTCAATTAGTTTTTTAAATTCTTCATATTTTTTATCGCCAAGTTTACATTTAAACACTGCATCTCTTAATTCAAATAAAGCTTTTTTATCACTTTCATCAAGGGCAGTTCCTTTTTTTATTTTTTCTTGAATTTCACATAATTTATTCTTTTGATCTGAGTTTAATAATTTAATATTATCTTCAGTCCAAAATTTCATATCAGGACAAGCTTCTTTTTTTTGGTCCTTTTCTCCAGAATTTTTATCCTTTTCGCAATCTTTTTCGATTTCTTTCTTTTCTTTTTCACAATCTTTTTTATCTTTTTCAGTTTTTTTCTTTTCTTTTTCACAATTATCTTTATGACGATCATCATCACAAGAACATGGTAGGATATCAGTAGTATCTACTGAAGCAAAAGCTTGAGCTGCAGGCATAATTAATGTTTCGGTAGATACTAATAAAGAAATTAGTATTAAAGATAAAGATTTTTTTTTCATATAAATACCTCCTTGAAAACTTGGTGTAAAACAAAATTTATATTTTCTTGTTCTACACTATAGATATAGTATGTGAACTTTAAGTGAATTTTAATATAAAAAATAAAATATTTTTTATATTAAGAATTACATTGTCTTTTTTAGATAAATTATAAATTTCACAAATGAAGCAGTAAAAAAATATAATATATGATATAATAAAAAAATAAATGGTAAAAAAAGTAAAAAATGAATGATACTTAAAGGCATATTAGGATAAAAGAGTATGAGAGGAATAAATTTATGGAAAGTAATTATTTTGAATCAAAAGAATTTAATGAAAAGTATAATTATGATGGAGAGCTAGAGGTAATATATTCTAAGAATAGTAGCGAATTTAAATTATGGGCACCATTATCAGAAGAAGTTCAGTTAATTTTATATGGGAAAGAGTATAATAACCTAGATGCTAATAAGACTATCATAAAAATGAATAAAGAAGATAGAGGCGTATGGAGAGTTATAATAAATGAAGATTTAAATGGTGAATATTATAATTATTTAGTTAGAAATAATGGAAAAACATATGAATCAGTGGATCCATATGCAAAAGCTGTTTCCATAAATGGTGAAAAATCAATGGTAATAGATATGGAAATTACTAATCCAAAGGGATGGAGTAATGATAAAAGACCTTTACTAAAAGCTGCAACTGATTCAATAATATATGAAGCTCATATAAGAGATTTGACTAAAAATGAAGCTTCAGGAGTGTTGCCAGCATTAAGAGGCAAGTATATAGGTGCTGTTTTAGAAAATAGTAAAATTAAAAATACAAGCATAACTACAGGATTTGACCATTTAAAGGAATTAGGAGTAACTCATATTCATCTAATGCCAGTATTTGATTACGGATCTATTGATGAAAGGTATGATAGTCCTGATAATTATAATTGGGGATATGATCCTCAAAATTATAATGTTCCAGAAGGGTCATACTCTACAAATCCATATGAAGGTTCAGTAAGAATTAGTGAATTTAAAGAAATGGTATATAAATTTCATCAAGCTGGCATTAGAGTAGTTATGGATATGGTTTATAATCATACCTATAATCTAGAATCTCCTTTAAACATCACTGTTCCAGGTTACTATTATAGGCAGGATCAATATGGAAATTATAGCAATGGTTCAGGCTGTGGCAATGAGACTGCATCTGAAAGGTATATGTATAGAAAATATATGATTGATTCTGTCTTATATTGGGTTAAGGAATATCATATTGATGGTTTTAGGTTTGATTTAATGGGTCTTCATGATTTAGAAACTATGAGGATAATTAGGAATGAGTTAAATAAGGTTGATGAATCAATTATTATGTATGGTGAAGGATGGACTTGTTATAATACGCTATTAAATAGTAATGAATCAGCAGTTAAAAATAATATAATAAAATTTGATGATTTACAAATTGCTGCATTTAGTGATGATGCAAGAGATTCTATAAAAGGTTCAGTTTTTTTTAAAGAATCTTTGGGCTTTGTTAATGGAGGAGATAATTTTGAAGAGTCTATAAAATATGCAATATGTGCTTCTACAAAGCATGATGAAATAGATTTATCAAAAGTAATTTACTCAAAAGTATTTTGGGCTAATGAGCCATATCAAACAATTACTTATGATTCAGCTCATGATAATAATACTTTGTTTGATAAGCTTAGAATGTCTTGTAAGGATGAAAATGAAGAAGAAATCTTAAAAATGAATAAGTTGGCAGCAGCTATAGTGTTAACATCTCAAGGTATAAGTTTTTTGCATGAAGGTGAAGAGTTTGCAAGAGTTAAGGAAAATTTAGAAGGAGAAATTATAGAAAATAGCTATAATTCTTCAGACTATATAAATGAACTTAAATGGCTTAGAAAACAGAGGTATATTGATTTGTTTAATTATTATAAAGGACTCATTAAGTTAAGAAAGGAATATAAAGCCTTTAGGATGAATAGTAATAAAGAGATACAAAAGAATATATCCTTTATGACTAAAGGTAATGAATTTAATGAAGATCATATAGTAGGTTATATGATTAATACAGAAGATTATGAGGAAAGTTATAGTAAAATAGCTGTAATATTTAATTCTAATAAATATGATGTGGAAGTTTACTTGAATGAAGGTGGGTGGAGTGTGCTTGTAGATAATGAAAAAGCTGATAGCAAAGCTCAATATAAAATAGAAGATTCTATGGTTAAAGTTTCAGCAAGAAGTACCTACATCTTAATAAAGTAATTTTCAATTAAACAGGTTAATGATGAATAGTTAGATTTTAATACCTATTCATTATTAACTTGAATATAATAAAAGCAGGAGTGAGTTTTATGGGAATGAACATGGTGGTATATCAGCTTGTAAATGAGTATAAAAGAATTCCGGAAGTTAAGGCAATTACTTTAGCAGGTTCAGGAGCTAACGGTAGAAAAGACAATTATTCGGATATAGATATAGATATTATAGTATCAAAAGAAATTGATAATGATAGAAGAATACAGATTATTAAGAAAGTTTCAGATTATATGGAAGTAGGCAATGATTATTGGGGAGATGGTGATGAATTTCTTTTAAGAAATTCAGATATACAAGTAGATATAGCATATTTTCAAATAAATTGGATAAAGGATCAAATTTCAAACATATTAGATAGAAATATTGCATGTATAGGATATACAACCTGCTTTTGGCATAACGTAAAAAATGCCGTTATTGTTTATGATAGAGATGGGGTATTTACAGAATTACAAAATAAATGTAAAATAGCCTATCCAGAAAAGTTAAAAAATAATATAGTGAAAAAAAATTATCCTATTTTAAGAAGAAGCTTTTCTTCATATTATAATCAAATAACTAAAGCTCTGAGGAGAAATGATTTAGTTAGTATAAATCATAGACTATCAGCATTTATAGCAAGCTATTTCGATATATTATTTGCCATCAATGAAATTCCTCATCCTGGAGAAAAAAAGTTAATAGATATAATTGAAAATCAATGTAACATAAAGCCAGAAAATTTTAAAGAAAATTTAGAGAAAGTCTTTATTGAAGGTAATGATAAAATCTTAAAGAATTTAGATATAATTGTGGATAATCTAGAGGTGGTATTGAGAAAAGAAAATATTGATATATAATGATAGGCAGTATTAAGCTGCCTATCTATTTAATAGTATAATAATTAATGAAAATATTTACATTAAAAATATGTAGTGATATAATTAAAAAGTGAAAGTGAGATAAAAGGGGGGAGCAAAACTTTGAGTATAAAAGTAGAAAAAATTAATAAAATTATTGATAATAAAGAAATATACATATATTCATTAAGCAATGAAAACGGATTGACTGCAAGAATAATGAATTATGGTGGAGTTATTTTATCATTAGACATTCCAGATAAAAATGGAGATAAAAGAGATGTAGTTTTAGGCTTTGATTATTTAGATGATTATACAACAAGTACTGTATATTTTGGAGCGTTAGTAGGACGTTGTGCTAACAGAATACAAGAAGCTGTAATAAAAATTGATGGAAAGGAATACAACCTAGTAAAGAATGATGGAAATAATCATCTTCATGGTGGAAAGAAGGGCTTTGATAAACAGGTTTGGAACTCTACAATTAAAGAAGATAAACAAGGTGAATATCTTGAGCTAACTTATTTAAGCAAAGATAAAGAAGAAAATTACCCAGGAAATTTAAATGTTACAGTAAATTACAGATTAAATAATAAAAATGAGCTTGTAATAGAATATAAAGCTAAAAGCGATAAGGATACAGTGGTGAACCTAACTAATCACTCATATTTTAACTTGGCTGGACAAGAGTCAGGAGACATATTAAATCATAAGTTAAAGATATATGGTAGTTATATAACTACAGCTGATGAAGAAAGTATTCCTAGGGGAGAAATTAGAAATATAAAAAATACTCCAATGGACTTTACAGAATTTAGAGTAGTTGGACAAAACATAGATGATGATTATGATCAATTAAACAATGGTCATGGATATGATCATAACTGGATTATAGATGGAGAAGAAGGAAATCTAAATATTGTAGCAGAAGTGATAGAAGATACTTCAGGTATAAAAATGGATGTTTATAGTACAATGCCAGGAGTACAATTTTATACTGGAAACTTTTTAGAAGGACAAAAAGGAAAGAATGGAGTTGTGTATAAAAGAAGAGCTGGTTTATGCTTAGAAACTCAGTATTATCCAAATGCATTAGCAAATCCGGAATTTCCAAGTACTATACTTAAGGCTGGAGAAGAATATAATCACACTACTATTTATAAATTTACTACTAAGTAGAATAATAATTGAAAATAAAAAGATGGATTATTATCCCTTATCAATTAAAAAAAGCCATTACGATGCTAATCGTAATGGCTTTTTTTATGTTTTCTACACTCTTTACATATGCCATATATTTCTAGCTTATGTCCTGTTATTTCAAAATCTAAATTATCTTCTAATTCACTTTCATATTTGGAAAGTGGACAATTTTCTAAAGGAAATATTTTTTTGCAGGATGTACAAACTAAATGGTGTTTATGCTTTAATGTATTTATTTCATAAAAAGTTTTGTTAGTATCCCCAAGTACATATTTAATTATTAAATTATTATCTGCTAAAGTATCAAGTATTCTATATACAGATGATAAATTTATGGATATGCCTTGTTCTTTTAGCTTTAAAAAGATATCTTCTGCTGTTAAAGGCTGATTTTCAATTTCTAAAACTTCTAAAAGTGAGTTTCTATGCTTTGTAACTTTTAAGCCTTTTTTCTTTAGCGCTGTAGTAAAATCAGTTTTTGTTTGCAAACTTAAATCCTCCAAATTTTTATATAATTATTGCTAATTACTTATATTATATAAACTTTTTCTTTAAAATTAAAGTTATGAAAAATACCACAGAAGAAACTAAAACTATAGTTGCTCCAGTAACTGTATTTAAGTAATAAGATAATATAAGGCCTGTTATACCTGAAAATAATGCAATAATCATAGAAAATAAATTATATTGTCTTACATTTTTAGCAATATTTCTAGCAGAAGCTCCTGGAAGTACTAATAAGGAGTTGATAATTAGAAGTCCTACCCAGCTTACAGTAAGAGTTACAACTACAGCAATAGTACATGTAAAGAGTATTTCTATTAATAGTGTATTAATGCCACGGCTATTTGCTAAGGAAGTATTTAAACTAGTTATAAGTAGTTTATTGAAAATAAAATACCATAAAATAATTACGGCTATAAATACTAATATAAGCAGTAGTATTTCAGAGCCAGTTATGCTAAGTAAATCTCCAACTAAATATGAAGAAAATTTACTAAGGCTACTGGAATAACTCATAAGTACTAATCCTAAAGCAATAGCTGTAGATGAAAAAACGCCAATGATAGTATCAGTGGATGAAGTACCTTTATTTTTAATTACAGTAATTGCTATGGCAAAGCAAATTGAAAATAATGTTGCACCCCACATTGGATTTAAACCACCAAAAAGAATACCAAGAGCAATTCCAGTAAAAGCACCATGCCCTAAGGAATCAGCAAAGAATGACATTTTATTGTTAACAACCATAGTACTAAGAAGTCCAAAAAGAGGAGTTACTATTAATACTGCCAGTAAAGCATTTTTCATAAAATCATACGATAGCCATTGAAATGGTAAGATTGTATCCATCAAGTTATAAATAGAATCAAGCATTATTATAGTCCTCCTGTGTTTGATGATTTATCATTATAATTTAAACTGAAAAGTTTCTTTGTGGCTGGATTATTAAATACTTGTGCAGGAGTTCCAGAACATACTACAGTACCATTAATAAGAGCAACTCTGTCAGAGTACTTATATACTAAATCAAGATCATGAGAAACTAGGATAATAGATAAATCATAATTTTTCTTTATTTCCATCAGCATATCATAAAAAAGTTCAGTTCCATTTTGATCCACGCCAGAAATAGGTTCATCCAATAGAAGTATATTAGGTATTGGGTCTAAAGCTAAAGCTAGCAATACCCTTTGCATTTCGCCACCAGATAAAGCTCCCAGTCGTCTATCAATTAAATGAGAAGCTTTTACCTTGCATAAGCTTTCATATACTTCGTTTCTAATTTTCTTTTTAGGCTTAAATATAGATGGCCTAGGAGATTTGCAAGAAGTAAATAAATCTAAAACACTTATTGGTGAATTAGAATCAAAAGTAAGATATTGAGGTACATAACCAATTATAGGCTGATGAAATGTTGAATCATTTGTACCTAGAAATTTCAAGCTTCCTTCATGTTTAATTTCACCTAATAATGCTTTTAAAAGTGTGCTTTTTCCAGCTCCGTTTGGACCAATAAGAGAAGTTAATTCTCCACAGTGAATGTGGAGATTAACGTTATCTAAAATCTTGTTACTGCCAAGGGTTACTGAGAAATTTTCGATTTTTGTACAGCAAAAATTCTTACATTTTTTATCGATATTGGAAAATTTATCTTTATTTATCATTTTAAGGCCTCTTTCAAAGTGTTTAAATTTTCTTGCATTTTGACAATGTAGTCATCATATGCATCTTCATTGGCATCACCTGTTACAATTGGATCAAGCGTATAAATAGAAGCTCCAGTTTCCTTGGCAATAGTATCGGCAATTTTTGAAGAATACTGAGGTTCTGTAAATAGAGCTTTAATATTTTTTTCATTAATTATTGAAATAATGTTCTCCACTTCTTTTGCAGAAGGTTCAGAATCAGGCTCAACTTCTATTACACCAGCAATATTAAGATTAAATTCTTCTGCAAAATAAGGAAAGGCTTCATGGAAAGTTATAATATCCTTATTATTTACATTATCTAAAGCTGCATGCATTTCAGTTCTTAAATTTTCAAGTTTTGCAATATATGCATCTGCATTAGCTTCATATTCACTGGCGTGATTAGGGTCAAAAGCAGAAAGTTCTTTAGCTATATTAGAAACTTCTTCAATGTTTTTAGAGATACTTACCCACACATGAGGATTAACATCATGTTCGTGTTCATGTTCATGCTCATGCTCGTGTTCATGATCATGTTCATCATGATCTGTATCTTCAATTAAAGATATACCATTACTAGCTTCAATTATTTTTAAATCAGAATATTCATCTATAACATCATCTAAAAATGATTCCATTCCTGCACCATTAATTACAAATATATCAGCGCTGCTTAAGGTTTTTAAATCTTTTGTAGAAAGACTATAATCATGAAGGCAACCAGTTTGTGGAGCTGTCATATTTATTACTTCTACATTTGGAATATCTTTAACTATGTTTAAAGTAGAGATATACATTGGATAAAAAGAAGTAACAATGGTTAATTTATTATTAGGTTCTGTAGAATTATTAGATTTTGCTGAATTATTGCATCCTGTAAGAAACAGAGATGTTACAATAATTATGGTTAAAATTTTTGTTAATGTAGTTTTCATTAATACCCTCCTAAATTCAAATAAGAATAGTTTGCGTTTGCATATATAATATTATAAAGCAAAAAGAGAAATTTTAGAACAAAAAAAGTAAAAAATAATAAATAATATAATGATTGCACGAATGATAAACATTAACTATGAAGGAATATTCGATAAAACTATTGAAAAAATATAAAAATATGATATTATAATTTAGTACTCAGCGAAATATAAGAAAAGGAAGATAAAAAATGGAAAGATTTTTTAAACTTAAAGAAAATAATACGAATGTTAGACAAGAAGTTGTAGCAGGGATTACTACATTTATGACAATGGCATACATACTAATAGTAAATCCTACAATTTTATCAGCAGCAGGAATGGATTCAGGGGCTGTTTTTACAGCAACAGCATTATCATCTATAGTGGCAACATTAATTATGGGTATATATGCAAAGTTACCATTTGCTCAAGCTCCAGGTATGGGATTAAATGCTTTTTTTGCATATACAGTAGTATTACAAATGGGATATTCATTTGAGTTTGCACTAACAGCAGTTTTATTAGAAGGTTTAATTTTTATATTGTTAACATTATTTAATGTACGTGAAGCAATAGTTGATTCTATTCCAGTTAATATAAAGAAAGCTATTTCAATAGGAATTGGTTTATTTATAGCTCTATTAGGGCTTGAAGCAGCTGGAGTAGTAATTGGTGATGGAGCTACAATACTAGCATTAGGTGATGTAAGAAATAACACGATTCTTCTATCATTAATTGGTATACTAATCACTGGTATATTAGTAGCAAGAAAAGTTAAAGGTGCATTATTCTTAGGAATGATTATTACAACAATCATTGGTATTCCTATGGGAGTAATTGAGTTACCTAACTCTATAGTAAGTATTCCACCATCAATTAGTTCTACATTTATGAAATTTGAATGGCATAATATTTTTTCATTTGATATGGTAATAGTATTATTCACATTATTATTTATGGATATGTTTGATACAATTGGAACATTGGTAGGAGTGGCTACAAAAGCAAATATGCTTGATGAGAATGGTAGAGTTAAGAACATTAAAAAAGCTTTATTTGCTGATGCAATTGGTACAACAGTAGGAGCTTGTTTAGGAACAAGTACTGTAAGTACTTTTGTTGAAAGTGCATCTGGAGTTGCTGAAGGAGGAAGAACTGGTCTTACAGCGGTATCTACTGCAGGAATGTTCTGTTTAGCATTATTCTTTGCACCATTATTTGGAATGGTTACACCAGCAGTTACAGCGTCAGCTTTAGTTATAGTTGGATTATTTATGATTGAAAATATCAAGGACATAAATTTAGAAGATTATACAGAAGCTATTCCAGCTTTCCTTACAATAATAATGATGCCTTTTGCATATTCTATAGCAGATGGGATTGCCTTTGGAGTGCTATCATATATAGGAATAAAAGCATTTTCTGGGAAAATAAAAGAAATAACAATACCTACATGGATAATTGGAGTAGTGTTCATACTAAAATTTATTTTGATACATTAAAATATATAGAATTAAAAATAGACACATTAGTTGATATAAAACCAACTAATGTGTCTATTTTTATTACTTTAATTTAAATGAAAAAATAATATTTATATATTGCTATATTATTTCAATGAAAGCATATACCTAAAATTATGTTATTTTAGGTATTAAATTTAAAATGTTATCAATTGATTCAGAAAGAAGATTTAATTCAGCTTCATCTAAAACTTTTATTTTATTATAGATGTTATTTTTAACTTGAGCTTCTAAAGATTTAAATAAATTGCATGCTGATTTTGTGTGTTTAATTAATATAACTCTTCTATCATTATCATCACAATATCTTTCAACATAGCCATCGTTTACTAATTTATCAATAATTGGAGTCATATTAGGTTTAGATATTGATAAATCTTTAGCTACTTTTGAAATAGGATTTGCTCCGTTATGTATTAAATAAAATAAAACTTTAGCATGAGATGAAGGAAGATTTAATGATTTTAAAGCATCATTTGGATTAAAAACTCGTCTATTTAGAGATAATAAAAGTATGTATAAATTATTAGGTATATGGTCTATAGAATTCATAAGTTACCTCCTGAGTTTCTTAATATTATTATTATAATCTAATGTATAAAAATTTACAATAAAATAGTTATAAAAATATAATTATTATATAAATATAATAAAATCTATTGACGGAAAAAGGTTATAAAAATATAATAGTTATTAAATAATAAGTTTAATGCATAAGGAGAATAAAGCAATGAAAAAATTACTAAAATATTTAAGGCCTTTTGCAGGAGCTATAATAGTTGCAATAATGCTATTATTTGTTCAAGCAATAAGTGATTTATCACTGCCAAGCTATATGTCTAATATAGTTAATATTGGAATACAGCAAAAGGGTATCGAAGATGCAGTACCAAAAGCAATAAAATCTTCTGAACTAAATAAGTTATTATTATTTACTAATAGTGACGATAAAAAAGTGGTTGAAGATAATTATAAGCTCATAAGGAAAGAAGAATTATCTAATGATGATTATGAAAAATATATAAAACAATATCCAGAGTTAGCCAATGAGGATATATATGTATTAGATAGTAAGAGTAAAGATGTAAAAAGGAAATTGAATGAGATTCTAGGTAGACCTATGCTAATAACATATCTATTTGAAAGTGGAGATGCTACTAAAGTTATGGGGGATTCCGGTAATGTTATGGCTGCACCTGAAGGTGTTGATATGGCAAATATGGATCCTTTCATGATGTTATCTAATATGCCAGAAGAGCAAGTTTTAGAAATTATTAAGGGAATTAATGAAAAATTAGATGAAATGCCTGAAAGTATGGTTACTCAATCAGCAGTTACATATGTTAGGGAACAATATAAAGAGTTAGGTATAGATATTGATAAAGTACAGACAAATTATTTATTTATGGCAGGTGCTAAGATGCTAGGAGTTGCTTTAATAGGAACTATTGCAGCAGTAATAGTTACATTTATAGCAGCAAGAATAGCAGCAGCATTAGGAAGAAATTTAAGAAAAGATGTATTTAATAAGGTTGTAGGTTTCTCCAATGCTGAATTTGATAGATTCTCAACAGCATCACTTATTACAAGAACTACTAACGATATTCAGCAAATTATGATGTTGATAGTTATGGGACTTAGAATAGTATTTTATGCACCTATATTAGGAATAGGTGGTATAGTAAAAGTAGTTAAGAGTGGAGCTGGAATGGGATGGGTTATAGTAGTGGCTGTAGTATCTATCTTATCTTTAGTGGCAGTGTTATTTGTATTTGCAATTCCTAAATTTAAGATGGTACAAAAGCTAGTGGATAAATTAAACCTAGTAACAAGAGAAAGTTTAACAGGAATGCTTGTAATAAGAGCTTTTAGCACAGAAAAGTATGAAGAAGAAAAATTTGAAAGAGCTAACATGAATTTAACAAAGACAAATCTTTTTGTTAATAGAGCAATGTCTATGATGATGCCTTTAATGATGTTCATTATGAATGGAGTAACGCTTTTAATAGTATGGGTAGGTTCTCATAGAGTTGATTCCGGTGTAATGCAAGTTGGAGATATGATGGCATTTATGCAATACGTTATGCAAATAATTATGGCATTTTTGATGATTTCAATGGTATCAGTTATTTTACCAAGAGCATTAGTTTCAGCAGGACGTGTATCAGAAGTTTTAAATACTGATATTGCCATAAAGAATATTGAAAATCCAGTTAGCTTTAAAGTAGAAGAAAAAGGTGAAATTGAATTTAAAAATGTTTCATTCAAATATCCAGGGGCAGATGAATATATATTAAAAGATATTAATTTCAAAGCTAAATCTGGAGAAACTACAGCTTTTATAGGAAGCACAGGTAGCGGTAAATCAACACTTATTAATTTAATTCCACGTTTTTATGATGTTACTAGTGGTGAAATTTTAATTGATGGAGAAAATATTAAAAATGTTTCATTACATGACTTAAGAGAAAAAATAGGTTTTGTTCCACAAAAAGGGATGCTTTTTTCAGGGACTATTGAATCTAACTTAAAGTATGGTGGAGAACATATAAGTGATGAATATATGCATAAAGCAGCTGAAATAGCTCAAGCAACAGAATTTATTTCTAGCAAAGAAAGTGGATTTAACACAGAGATTTCTCAAGGTGGTACTAATGTATCAGGAGGGCAAAAACAAAGATTAGCTATTGCTAGAGCACTGGCTAAGAATTCAGAGATATTTATATTTGATGATAGTTTTTCAGCTTTAGACTTTAAGACAGATGCTAAATTAAGAAAAGCTATAAATGAAGAATTAAGTGATAGTACGCTATTAATAGTAGCTCAAAGAATCAGTACAATAATGAATGCTGATCAGATATTAGTGCTAGATGAGGGGAAAGTTGTAGGGAAAGGAATTCACAAAGAGCTTATGGAAAATTGTGAAGTTTATAGACAGATAGCTTTATCACAACTTTCAAAGGAGGAGCTTCAAGATGAGTAATGATCAAAGAAAAATGAGAGGTCCCATGGGAGGACCTATGGGCGGTATAAGAGCTGGTGGTGAAAAAGCCAAAGATTTTAAGAAGACTATGAAATCTTTAATGTCTTATTTAAAGCCTTATAGATTGATGATAATAATAGTAATAATATTTGCCATAGGTTCAGCAGCATTTTCAATTGTAGGACCTAAGATATTAGGAAGGGCAACAACAGCTTTATTTGAAGGTTTAGTTAGCAAAGTTACAGGTCAGGCTGGAGCAGGAATTGATTTTGGATATATAGGACAAATAGTAATAGTATTATTGGTTCTATATGTGATAAGTACTATTTTTTCATTGATACAAGGTTTTGCAATGTCAGGAATAGCACAAAAGGTTTCTTATAAGATGAGAAAAGAAATATCAGAAAAAATTAATAGAATGCCTTTAAAGTATTTCGATACTAAAACTCATGGAGAAGTGTTATCAAGAGTTACTAATGATGTTGATACAGTAAGCCAGACGCTAAATCAAAGTATGTCACAAATAATAACTTCAGCAACAACTTTAATTGGTGTACTTATTATGATGTTTTCAATCAATTGGGTAATGACATTGGTAGCATTATTAATAATACCAGTATCCTTAGGGCTTATATCAGTAGTTGTTAAGAAATCACAAAGATACTTTAAAAGTCAACAAGAATATTTAGGACATGTAAATGGTCAAGTTGAAGAAGTGTACTCAGGACACAATATAGTAAAGGCCTTTAATTCAGAAGAAAGAGAAATTAATACATTTAATGATTTAAATGATACTCTTTATAAGAGTGCTTGGAAATCTCAATTTTTATCAGGGCTTATGCAACCAATAATGATGTTTGTTGGGAATTTAGGATATGTTTTAGTATCAATTATTGGAGGATTTTTAGCCATCAAAGGATCTATAGAAGTGGGTGATATTCAAGCTTTTATCCAATATGTGAGATCTTTTACACAACCTATAGCACAAACAGCACAAATTGCTAATGTTCTTCAATCTACAGCAGCTGCCGCTGAAAGAGTTTTTGAATTCTTAGATGAAGAGGAAGAAATTAAAGAGGTGGAAAATCCTATAAGTACTAAAGAAATTATTGGTGAAGTGGAATTTAACCATGTACATTTTGGATATAATCCAGAAAAAACAATAATTAATGATTTTACAGCAAAGGTTAAACCTGGGCAAAGAGTGGCTATAGTAGGTCCTACAGGAGCTGGTAAGACTACTATGGTTAAGCTGTTAATGAGATTCTATGAAGTTAATGAAGGAAATATAACTATAGATGGACATAATATAAAGGACTTCAGTAGAAGCGATTTAAGAAAGATGTTTGGTATGGTATTACAAGATACTTGGTTATTTAATGGCAGTATAATGGATAACTTGAGATATGGAAGATTGGATGCCAGTGATGAAGAAGTTAAGAGAGCTGCTAAAGCAGCCCATGTAGACTCATTTATCAAAACACTTCCAGATGGATATAATATGGAATTAAATGAAGAAGCAAGTAACGTATCACAAGGGCAAAAACAACTTTTAACTATAGCAAGAGCAATACTTGCAGATCCCAAAATACTTATTCTAGATGAGGCTACAAGTTCTGTTGATACAAGGACAGAATTGCTTATACAAAAAGCTATGGATAAATTAATGGAAGGAAGAACAAGCTTTATTATAGCTCATAGATTATCAACTATAAGAGATGCAGATTTAATATTAGTGATGAAAGATGGAGATATTATTGAACAAGGAAATCACCATGAGTTATTAGAAAAAGGCGGGTTCTATGCATCACTATATAATAGTCAGTTTGAAAATGCATAATATATATAAAATACCTAAGGTTTATTCTTTAGGTATTTTTTTCATAAAATCTGGTATAATGTAAAAAGCAGTCGAAATGAAAGGGAAATTTGTTGGCATGAATTTAAAAAGTAAATATTTAATTATAATTTTAGCAGTAATTATTATTAAAATTAATTTCAGTATTAATGTTAAAGCTGAAGAATATAGCAGATTTAACAATATATCCATTGAAGATGGTTTGAGTCAAGCTACTGTTGAAACCATGATGCAGGATAGCAAAGGCTATATATGGCTAGGAACGAATGATGGATTAGATAGATATAATGGATATACATTTAAAAAATATACATATGAAAAAGGGAAGAAAAATAGTTTAGTAAATGGTTATATTTTAGATATTAAAGAGGATGATGAAGGAAACATATGGGTTGCCACGGCAATAGGTATAAGTAAGATATATAATGATGGAGAAACGGTACAGAATTATACCAGTGATAGCGAATCAGGTAATTTATCTAATGATAATACTTGTATCATTTTAATATCGAGTTCTAATAAAATTTATGTTGGAACAGCTGAAGGAATAAATTTATATGATAAAAAAACAGATAAATTTAATTTAATATATCCAGAATTAAAAGAAGAATATATCAATTCTTTAACAGAAGATAAGTATGGCAATATATGGGCTGGTACTGAAAATGGGTTATATAAGATAAATGTTGATACCAATGTTATTGAGAGATTTGAAAGTACTGATGATGTAAATACCATAAGTGAAAATTATATTTATAAGGTTTATTATGATGGAGATAAGCACATATGGATAGGAACTTATGATAATGGATTTTGTAAATTAAATATTGAAAATAATAAAGTAACTAGATATTCACTAACAAGAGAGGATGGCACAATAAGAGGAGCCTTTGTTAAAAACTTTTTGAAAGATAGTAAAGGAAATATGTGGATATGTACCGATGAAGGTGTAGTATTATTTGAGGTAGATAAAAATATATTTACATGGTATGAAAACAAGGTTCATGATCCTCATAGTTTAATAGATAATAACACATTTTCTATTTTAGAAGATTATAGTGGATTAATTTGGCTTGGTACATATTCAGGAGTAAGTATTTTTGACCCATATAGCACCATAGGCCATTACAAGAATGATCCGTTTAATAGCAAAAGTATAAATGAAAAGGCTGTATCAGGAATTTATGAAGATGATGATGGACTGCTTTGGATAGGGACATCTTCCAGTGGAGTAAATATTTTAAATAAAGATAGAGACGTTATAGAATGCTTAACCACTGCTAATGGTTTAAGCAATAATAGAATAACAGATATAACTGGAGCTGGAGATTATATATTTATAGGTACTTATAATGGCTTAAATGTTGTAAATAGAATAACTGGTGAAATAGAGATTTATGATGAGGAAAATGGATTATACAGTAATATAGTGAAAAAGTTATTTTATGATGATTTAGGATACTTATATATAGGTAGTGCTTCAGGATTAGATGCTTTAAACTTAAATGATAGGTCAGTAATAAATTTAAATTATATATTAGAAGAAATTGGAATAAGCAGTAAAAATATTAGTGCAATATATAGGGACTCAAAGAGAAATTTTTGGCTTGGAACATTTGTAGATAACGGACTTATCAAGATTGATGCAGATACAGGGATTATAAATGTATTTAAAAACAAGGAGAATGATAGTTTAAGTTTATCCGATAATACCATAAGGTGTATAGGAGAAAATTCAAAAGGTGAGATTTGGATTGGGACAAACTTTGGATTAAATAGGTATAATGAAAAAGATGATACATTTACTTCATATACTACTAAAGATGGCTTAGCCAATAATACAATTTATGGTATATTATTTGATGATAAAGATAATCCATGGGTAAGTACAAATTTAGGTATAGCTAAAATTAATATAGATACTAATGTCATAAATAATTTAAATATAACAGATGGTTTGCAAAGTAATGAGTTTAATGGCAATTCATATTTTAAAACAAAGAAAGGTGAATTTATTTTTGGAGGAATTAATGGTTTTAATTTATTTATTCCTGATGAAGTTGTAATTAAAGGCCCAAACTTAAATATTGTTTTTGATGATTTTGAAGTTAATGGAAGTAGTAGAAAGAGTATAAATAATCAAGTCTTTAAGTTTTCAGAAAATAATATAAGAGTGAGTTTTTTCCTTCCAGATTATAAAAGTATGAGAAATATACAGTATTATTATACTTTAAATGAGGAAGAAGATGGTTGGATACCTCTTAGAAATAATTATGTTAATTTAGCTAATTTAGCACCAGGAAATTATGAATTAAAGGTAACAGCAAGGTCAGCAGATGGAAGTTACAGTGATACTCAGATAGCTCGATTCAAAATTAACCCACAAGTTTGGAAGAGTAAGGAAGCAATTTTAGTTTATATCATTATTATTATATTTTTTATTATAAATAATAGAGTTAAAATAAAAAAATTAGATAAGATGGTTATGGAGAGAACTAAGCAATTAAGTAATGAAATGGAAAAGAATACTGGATTACTTAACAAAGTTATAGATTTAGAAAGAAAAAAGAATAGTTATTTTGTAAATCTATCACATGAATTAAGAACTCCTTTAAATATAATATATTCAACACAACAGCTTATTATAGAATTGAATAAGAAAGGTATATTAAAGGAAAGACTTGATAACTATATGGATATTATAGGACGTAATAGCAAGCGATTATTGAAGATGATTAATGATATAATAGATACCACAAAGATGGAAAGCGGATGTTATCATTTAAATATTACAGAAACGAATATTGTTTATTTAGTGGAAGAAAGTGTATTAACACTAAAAGACTATATAGAAGGAAGAGGGGTTAATCTTATAGTAGATCCTGAAATGGAGGAAAAAACTATTAATTGTGACAATGATGCAATAGAGCGATGTATAATTAATCTTGTAAGTAATGCAGCAAAATTTACCGAAGCAGGAGATAGTATAACTGTAAGGATAATAGAAGAAAAATCTCAAGTTAAAATTGAGGTTATTGATACAGGTATTGGTATTGCAGAGAAATATCATGAGACAATATTTAATAGATTTAATCAAATTGTAGATAGTAATTCAGAAAAAAATGGCGGAAGTGGATTAGGACTAACTATAACAAGACAAATAATTGAGTATCATAAGGGTAAAATATATGTAGAGAGTAAAATAGGAGAAGGTAGCAAGTTTACTATAATATTGCCTGATAATTTTTAACAATTATATTTTTAAATATGAACAAATATTTAAAGTATGTTCATATTTTTAGACTGATTAGTATAAAAATATAAAAAAGGCATATTTTTAGAACATAATTAAATATAATGGTCATAAAAGAAGAAATTTGCCCTAATATGAGGTTTGAAGAGTTTGGCTAAAAATTATACTATATATAAATAAAAAGGATTGGATAAATATTATTATATGACTTAAGATGAGAAAGGGGCAAACAAGGTGAATAATATTTTTAAAATTTACAAAGATGATATTAAAAAAATATTTACTAATTATGCAGCACTAATAGTATTTATAGCACTTTCTATATTACCTTCTTTATATGCCTGGTTTAATATTAAGGCAAGTTGGGATCCATATGGTAAAGAAGCAACTAGTCAAATAAAAATAGGTGTAGTAAATAAGGATAAAGGTGCAGAGCTTAAAGGTGAATTTAAAAACATAGGAAATCAGATTATAGATCAGCTAAAAGAAAATGATGTCATGGGATGGCAATTTGTAAGTGAAAAAGAAGCTGTAAAAGCCGTTGAGGAAGGTAGTTATTATGCAATGATTACTATTCCAGAAGAATTTTCTGAAGATATATTATCATTAATAACTGATGATATTAAAAAAGGAAAAATTATTTATACTGTTAATGAAAAGGTAAATGCAATAGCGCCGAAGATTACTGTTAAAGGTGCAACAGCAGTACAAGAAAATGTTAATAAAACAGTTATAGAAACGGTAAGTGATATAGTTCTTTCAACAGCGAAAGATTTAGGAATAGAAGTTGAAGGACAGCTACCTAAGTTAGATAATTTATATGATAAACTTGTGGAAATTCAATCTAAATTTAAAGATTTATATGAAACAACAGATTTAGCTTATGATGGAGTAAATAAAGTAGCTGATTTAGTAACAAATCTTCAAAATGATATTCCATTAATTAATGATACTTTAAATAGTACAAAAGGATTAGCAACAAATTTAATTGATTTTATAACTACATCTCAAGGAGAGATAAATAATATAGCACCAACAATTAAAACAGATATTGGTTTGGTAAAATATTTAGCAGATGAAGTATCGTCTTATGTAGATGTGGTAATTAATGCTATAAAAACTAATAGTGAAAATGTAAAAGTATTATTAGAAAATTTAAGTACTAAAGTAAGTAGTCTTAAAGAATATGTTACATCTATAAGAGTATTAGTAGAGAAGATAAATGGTCAATCACAAAATGGAGCATTATCTGGAGTTCTTAGTCAATTAGAAACAGCTGAAAATAATTTAAATCAGTTATATAATGAAATTGAAAGTATAAGGAATTTACTTGATAATGGAAATTTATCAGACACATCAAAACTTGAAAATGCAAAAACTGTATTAAATGATGTAAGTAATATTGCAGGAAATTTATATGAAAAATTTGATACAGAAATATTAGGAAATATAAATACAATATTAAATACAGCTAATGATAGTGCAAAAGGTGCATTAGAAATATTACAAAGAGCACAAGATAAGCTACCACAAGTAGAAGAAATATTGACAACTGTATCTGCTTTATGTAATAAAGGTAATGAAGGAATTAAATATGCAAAAGATAATCTTCCAAGAGCAGAAGAGATTGTAAATGAGGTAACTTCTAAGGTAGCTAAAATAAAAGATAGTAGCGATTTAAAAGATTTATTAAAACTAATAGCGAATAATGTTGAAGAGCGTTCTAATTATCTTACTTCACCAGTAGAGTTAGAAGAAAATTCTTTATATCCTATGAGAAATTATGGTACTGCTATGACTCCATTTTATTCAGTATTAGCTCTTTGGGTAGGTATGACTTTATTAGTATCTATGTTTAGTGTTGAGGCACATGGTGAATATAATCATATGGAAGTATATTTTGGAAAACTATTATTATTCCTTACAATAGGAATGACACAAGCTTTAATAGTATCATTAGGTGATTTATATTTATTAAAGATATATTGTGTAAATCCAGCATTATTTGTAACAGGAATTTTATTTACTAGTGTAGTATTTGTAGCTATAGTTTATTCATTAGTATCTGTATTTGGTAATGTTGGTAAGGTAACTGCAATAATATTACTTGTTTTACAAGTTGCAGGTTCAGGAGGAACATTCCCTATACAACTTACACCTAAGTTCTTCCAGATAATAAATCCATTTTTACCATTTACTTATGCTATTTCATTTGCTAGAGAAGCAATAGGAGGAGTAGTTCAATCAGTACTTGTAAAAGATATAGTTATAATGTTAATTTATATAGTAGTATCAATACTTATTTCAATATTCTTAAAGAAGCCAATAAATAATCTTCTAAGTGGATTCACTAAAAAGTTCCATGAAAGTGGATTAGGAGAGTAGTAATAAATAGTAGTAAAAATAAAAGTGCTAGATACAAAATTGTGTATCTAGTGCTTTTTTTATAAAATTAAGAATTAAATAATAAATTCCATGAAATGATAAAAGATATGGACAGGAATATGTTAAAATAAATTATAAGTATACTTTTGGAAGGGAGCTTTAATTCATGAAAAAAAATGCTGCTCAAAGAGAGTTTAAAAAATTAAAGGGACAAATAGCTAATATTGAGGATATAATAAAGCATTCTAAAGCAGGGGCTTTAGTAGAGCAGGAAACTGCACTTAGAAAGAAACTTAAAGCTTTAAAGGAAATGGAAAATCAAGGTTTTAGGGAATATAAAGAAGTAGTAATGAAATATGAAGAAGCTTTAGAAGAAGCATCTAAGAAACTCTTAGAAGATTATAATAGAAAAAATAAAACATCATTTGATTTTTATGATGTAATTGCGGGAAATTATAATTCCTTTCTTAACTCTGGATTTATGACGGTACTTACTAAGCTTCATATTCCTAAAATAGTAGGTGAAGAATTTGAAAAGAATTTCCCAGAAAATCCAAAGGATGAGTATAAACTAGCAAGAGCAATAAAGAGAAAGGTTATAATTCATTTAGGTGATACCAATACCGGAAAGACTTATAATGCCATTGAGCGCTTAAAAAGTGCAAAGAAAGGAATATATCTATCACCACTTAGAATTCTTGCTCTAGAAAATTATGAAAAGCTTAATAATGAAGGTGTTCCTTGTGATTTAATCACTGGAGAGGAAGAAATAATAAATGAAAATTCTACTCATGTTTCATGCACTATTGAAAAAGCAAATTTAAATGAAGAATATGATATAGCTGTTATTGATGAAATACAGATGATTGGTGATAGTAGAAGAGGAATGGCTTGGAGTAGAGCTTTATTAGGGTTAAGATGTAAAGAGATACATGTATGTGGAGCTTTAAATACCAAAGAGTTATTAGAAAAAATCTTAACTGATTGTAATGATGATTATGAAATAAATGAATATACAAGAAATACTCCATTGGAAGTTGAATATAAGAACTTTAGCTACAATGATACTAAAGAAGGAGATGCTATTGTGGTATTTTCTAAGAAGAGAGTTTTAGAAATAGCACAAAGCTATTCAGAGAAGGGTATTAAAGCAAGTATTATCTATGGAGATTTACCACCAGAAGTTAGAAAAATGCAGTATGCAGAATTCTTAAATAAAGAAACTAAAGTATTAATAACTACTGATGCCATAGGAATGGGGGTAAATTTACCAATAAGAAGAATTATTTTTATGTCAGTTTCTAAATATGATGGAGAGGAAGTTAGAGAACTTACATCACAGGAAGTAAAACAAGTGGCAGGAAGAGCTGGAAGAAAGGGAATATATGATGTAGGTTATGTAGCAGCTGTAGGTGGAACACAAGATTTACTTAAAGAAAAGTTAGAGATGAAGGATAAGCCTATAGAAAAGGCTGTTATAGGCCCATCAGATGCCATATTAAAGATAAAGAACTTACCATTAAATCAAAAATTGGCATTATGGAAGGATAGAGAAGAAAGCTTAGATTATTATACAAAGATGGATATAAGTGAATATTTATTAATACTTGAGAGAATTAAAAAGTATAAGTTAAAGGAAGTAGATCAGTGGAATTTAATAAAAGTTCCTTTTGATGTGTCTAGAGATGATTTAATGGAATTATTCTTATTTTATGTAGATGAACTATTTGTATTAAAATACAAAGAATTAACAAAACCTCAATGTTTTGTAGGAAATTTAGATGATTTAGAAATATATTATCAGAAGATTAATATGTATTATTCATTTTCTAAGGTATTTAATTTGGATTTTGATGTGGAATGGGTCTATAATGAAAGAAGGAGAGTAAGTGAAGACATAAATGATATTCTAGTAAGAATTTAAATTAATTAAAAGTAAATGCATTAAGATACAATGATTTATCTTAATGCATTTTATTTTTAAAATTACATTTTATATGTAAAATATTAAGTTTAGAATAATTATTAGATTCTTTTTATATAATCTAATAGTTCTTCTTCAGTTGAAGTTTCAATTAATTCGTCATTAATATAAGCAACAAATTTTTGTCCGCATTGACCGATGCATCCAACTTCAACATTTTCATCACCAACAATTGTTTTAATGGCATCGATATCAACATTAGAACAATATCTGCATATTCTTATCATAGAAAGCACCCCCTAAATATTATTTTTCTTTAGTAATAATTTTTGCTTACTATATGCCTTAAGCAAGATTATATTATAACTAAATAAAAAAAATTTCAAGTGTTTTTTATGTGATAAATAAAAAAATGCTGAAATTTATTCAGCAAGTTTTTCCCATTCTTCATAAAGAGATTCCAGCTTACTTTCAGCTGAACGTATTTCTTTATTAACTCTATTGCTTTCTTCAGGGTTAGAATAGACGCTTTCTAGACATAGTTGATTTTGAAGTTCTTCTAAAGTTTCTTCTAATTCGCTAATACTTTTTTCTATATTTTTAATTTGAAGTTTTAATGCCTTTGCTTCTTTATCAGCTTCTCTTTTTTTCTTTTTTTCTTCTTTTATTTGTGTTTTTGTTTTACCAGCAGCTAATTCCTCGTATTTATGGAAGCGGTTGGGGTTTTCCTTCTTTTCTTGATAATAGCTATAATTACCAAGGTATTCAGTAATTCCACCTTCCGTAAGTTCTAAAATACGATTTATAACCTTATTTAAGAAATATCTATCATGAGATATGATCATTAATGTGCCATCATATTGAAGGATGGCATCTTCTAGTGCTTCTCTAGATAGTATATCTAAGTGATTTGTAGGTTCATCAAGTAAAAGCAAGTTTGACTTAGAAAGCATAAGTTTTAATAAGTTAATTCTACATTTTTCTCCACCACTTAATTTACTTATTTCTTTAAAAACATCATCACCAGTGAATAAGAATGAGGCAAGTACACTTCTAAGCTTAGTTGTAGTCATATTAGGGAATTCATCCCATACCTCATCTAAAATAGTTTTTGACATGTCAAGACTAGACTGCTCTTGATCGTAATAACCTACATTTACATTGGTACCTAATACTTTTAATCCGCAATCAGGTTCAATTTTATCCATTATTATTTTAAATAATGTTGTTTTTCCTCTACCATTTTCACCTATTAAAGCTACTTTTTCTCCACGTTTTAAATCTAATGAAAGATTTGTAAAAAGCATCTTATCACTATAGGATTTCTTCAAGTTTTCAATATGTAAAACATCATATCCGCTTTTAACTTGAGCTTCAAATTTTATCTTAGAGCTTTCTTTATCAGTAGGAGGAGCATCAATCTTATCCATTTTTTCTAGGGCTTTTTCTCTACTTTCTGCAGCTCTAATGCTTTTTTCACGATTGAAAGAACGGAATTTTTCAATTATAGCTTCCTGTCTTTTAATTTCTGCTTGTTGAAGATCATATGCTTTTTGTAAAGCTTCATATTTTTTCTTTCTTTGTTCAAGATATTTAGTATATGGAACATTATAAGTTTCAACGCTTCCACCGATTACTTCAAAAGTTTTATTTGTTACAGAATCAAGAAAGAATCTATCGTGGGAGATAACTAGCACAGTTCCTTTATAGCTTTTTAAGTATTCCTCTAACCAAGTTATTGCTTCTAAATCAAGATGGTTGGTAGGCTCATCAAGAAGTAGTATATCTGGTTTTCTTAAAAGAAGCTTACATAAAGCTACTCTTGTTTTTTGGCCACCACTTAAAGTAGATATTTCTTTATCAAAAAGTTCTTCTACAAAACCAAGTCCATTTAACACTCTAGATATTTCACCTTTATAAATATAACCACCTTTATGTGAATAGATGTCTTGAAGAGTAGTATAATCTTTTATTAATTTATCATGATAAGCTGCATTGCTAGCATCATAAGGCTCGTTCATTTTAACTTCTAAAGTAGCTAATCTATTTTCAATATTTAATAATTCTTCAAAGACAGATAAGGTTTCTTCATATATTGTTTTTGAAGAATCAAGAGATAAATTTTGTGATAAGTATCCAAGATTACTGGTTTTATCTATAAATACTTCACCAGAATCTTGGGAAAGCTCTTTAGTTATTATTTTAAAAAGAGTTGATTTACCTTCGCCGTTTGGGCCTATTACACCAACTTTATCTCCTTCATTTATAGAGAATGTAATGTTTTTTAATATATCTCTAATACCATAACTTTTACATATATCTTTACAACTTAAAACTATCATTATATTTAACCTCCATATTAAGTAGAGTCGTAATTATTATACTATAATAAGAAATTTAAAGCTATTGTAAAAGTAAAGTAATAATCTAAGGTGGAAAAATAATTAATGAATATTTATGAAAAATAAAATTTAGGAACTGTGTTATTTGAATATTTAATTCAATTACAACAGTTCCTAAGTTTTATTGGTAGTCTACAGTAAGAAGATATCCCAGTTTTGGAGTATCATTAAATAGACCAATTATATAAATGGTATAGAAGTTGCCATTATCAAAAGAAATATTATTTATATATTTTTTAACGCTTTCATCTGAAGCAATGGTAACTTGTAAATTATAAATTCCAGAAGAAATCATATAGTAGCCTGTAGTTTCCAAATATTCCACACTATTAAAAAGCTCCGTATTGTTAGGCAACGAAAGGCTAAGCAATGGAGAATTAGGAGAAAGATTCATAAACCTAAGGAAAGTAGATATTTTGGTGGAAGGAACATTATCATCTTTAAGCCTAAAAAGATATAAGTTATCTTGTAATGTAACCACTGATATTGTGTAATTTGCACCATGAGTGATTGCTATATCTTGAGAAAGTAATGGTTTATCATAAGTACATGCAGCATATAATTGGAATTGGTAGCTACCAGCTGGTAGAGCAGAATATTTAGTCAGTTGGCTAAAGGATACATTTCTAGCAATGAGATTACCATTGGCATATATATCAATAGCAGTAGCAGTTGGAACAGCATGAAGTATTCTAATATTAGAATCAATAACAGGTGCATTTCTATTAAATAAACTCATTTAATCACCTACTTATTTATGTTCTAAAGTTATTTTAATAATTTTTTTAATTATTAAGGATGCAATAGGAAGTGGTATTCTGTAGGCTTTTAAGGTAGAAAGAATAGCAGAATTATCAGTTTTTATGCATTTAAATATATCATCAATTTCCTTATTAGAAACAGAATCCCTAGAGTCATCACCAGAGAATGATAAGTCAAAATTTCTTAAAATATCTAATGGATTTATAGAAGGAAGATAGTAACTTATATTGCGAGAATCGTTGGTATTATATGAATATAAATTATCAGAAGATGTTTCAGATGGAAATTCATTATTTAAGATATTTTCATTAGGTGACGTAATAGGTATAGTATTGCTGGTATCCATTGAAGGAATATTATTAGGATAAGGCATTGGTGGATAATATCCTGTGGTGTTATTGGAATTTAAAGTAGAATTAAGCAATGATGAATTAGTCATTAATGGACTATATTTAGATGAAGTTAATCCTAGAGGAGGGAAGCCTATATAAATATTATTACAATCACTATTTATGGAAATCCCATCTAAAGTATTTGGTGGAGTAATTGAATTTAGCTTCTCGTTGCCTATATTCAAGGAAGGATTAATATCTAAAGGTGTAAATTTTAAATCATCATTATTATTATTTTTTACTTTTTTCTTCTCCATTTTCATTTTTATCCTCCAGAAATAATTTATTAATAATGTATGAAAAAAATAATTTATCTGTTACTTAAGTTTATGAATGAGGCTTTATCCTTAGAAGTTTATAATAAAAATATAATAAAAATAGGTAGTAGCAATGTCAAATTAGAATGAATAGTATGTAAGGGAGGGGAGAATGTCATGCGTAGAGATAATATAGATGAAATTAGAAAATTATTTATAGGTTTAGACAATAAGATTGTAATTAATGGAAAAAAACAAATTATTCCTATAAATTTCGATAATGCCGCTACTACTCCAGTTTTAAAAAAAGTTATGAGAGCTGTATTAAAAGCTAGTGAAAATTATGGATCTATTGCTCGTGGCGATGGACAAAAATCACAGTATAGTAGCGATTTATATGAGGAATGTAGAAGATACGTTATAGATTATTTTAATGCACCTCTAAATAAATATACAGCTATATTTGTAAGTAATACCACTGAAGGAATTAATAAATTGTCTAATATTTTAATTGAAAATAAAGATGATATAGTAATAACCAGCAGAATGGAGCATCATTCTAATGACCTTCCCTGGAGAGATAAGTGTGATTTGAAATATATAGAAGTTGATGAAAAAGGTCGCATAATCATGGAAGAGTTAGAAGAAATGTTTAATATTTATAAAGAAAGAATAAAGTATGTAACTATTACAGGTGCTTCTAATGTTTCTGGATATATTACTGATATAAGAAAGGTAGCTAAATTAGCCCATAAATATGGAGCAAAGGTTATAATTGATGGAGCTCAATTAGTACCACATAGGGAAGTAAATATGTGTGGAGAAGAAGATGATGATTATATAGACTTTTTAATATTTTCAGCACATAAGGTATATGCACCATTTGGTAGTGGTGCAATAATAGGTTTGAGGGATGAAATAGAGAAGTATCCACCGGATACCAAAGGTGGAGGAACTGTAGAGAGAGTTTTAGATGATCATTTAATATGGCTATCTACACCTGAGAAAAATGAAGCAGGAAGTCCAAATTTTTTCGGTGCAGTTGCATTAATGCAGGCCTTAAAAGAAATGAATAAAATTGGACTTGGGTTAATTAAAAATAATGAAAAGAAATTGCTGAAAATGTTGATTGATGGAATGAAAAATTTTCCAAGAGTAATTCTGTATGGTGACAATGAAAATATCGAAGATAAATTAGGGATAATGGTGTTTAATATAGATAGATTAGGATATGAGATGGTTGGAGAATATTTAGCTAGTATTAGAGGTATTGCAGTAAGACAGGGAGGATTTTGTGCACACCCGTATACACGAAGGCTACTTGGTATAAAGAGTGATGAAATAGAAGAATATATTGCAAGAAATGGTATGCCAGGAATGGTAAGGGTTAGCTTAGGAGCATATAATTCAGAAAAAGAAGTAAATATATTTTTAGAAACTATAGAATATATATGTAAAAAATGTTTGTAAATAATAATATATTTATTGCATTAAATTCACCCTTTTTGTAAATTTATCATACTTTATAGTATAACAACTTAGGAGGGAAATGTTATGAGCGGAAGAATAGGTAGTTGTACTTTTTCAACTGGGTGCAATCAGCAAATAAATGCTATAGCAAGAATAGAAAATGAAGATAGATGTGCAATATTAGGTACTGTAGTTAATAATTCTGGAAGAGCAATAGCAGATGCTGTAGTTGTATTATTAAAAGTTACTGATAGATGTTCAATTCCAACACCAATAACTCATACTTTTACAGATAGATATGGCCAGTTTGTATTTGGACCTTTATGCCCTAATACAACTTATATGCTAAAGATATATAAAGATGATATTAATGTAGATAATATCAATCTAATTTGTAATTGCCAAGTTGGTTCATGTTTAGGAAACAACAATTGCTGTTCTAATAGAAGCAGAGAGGGCTATAGAAAATCTGAAGATACTATTTTATAGAAATAAGTAAATAAAAGGCTCCAGTAATTAAACTAGAGCCTTTTGTTTATATTATTTATTAAATACCTTGAACTCTGGAAGAGGAGAAATTAGTGGTAGTAAATATTTAAGAGCTTGTGGTTCTATATGATTTCCATTATCATTAATCCAGTCAGTTGGAAAGTATTTAATATTATTAGCAACTTTATCAGCTTCAATAAGTGAATAAGAAGTTTCATAGGGTTCATTAGAAGTTCTTTCAATTGTAACCATGTATCCACACTTTCCAGTAAGTGAATATTTTAATGCTTCATATCCAGCCTCATAAGCTTCCTTTAAATCTATTTCTGAAGAACAATGCATTGCACATCTTTGCAGTACTCCAAGCTCTAAAGACTTTACTCTTTTTGTTATGCCTGCATTTATAATAAGCTTCTTTAAGTAATTACCTACGCCACCTAATTGAGCATGCCCAAATTTATCATTGGCATCTGCTTGAATTTCAGAAATGAATTTTCCTTTTTTATCTTTGATACCTTCAGAAACAACTATGTATACTTGGTTTTGTTCTTTAAATTTATCTGTAACATCTTTTAAAAATGTTTCAATATCAAAAGCTCTTTCTGGAAGATAAATAAAATCTGCAACTGACTTGCCATTTATTTGTGCTAATGCTCCAGCAGCAGCTAACCAGCCAGTATCTCTTCCCATGGTTTCTAATATGAATATACCATTGTTAGTATATACAGAAGAATCTAAATATGTTTCTAAAACTGAATTTGCAATAAATTGTGCAGCACTTCCAAAACCAGGAGTGTGATCTGTATACATTAAATCATTATCTATAGTTTTAGGAATACCTATAAATGTAATATCTATGCCAGTTTCTTTTGCATATCTACTAAGTTTGGCAGTGGTATCCATAGAGTCATTGCCACCTACATAGAAAAACGCTTTTATATCATTAGCCTTTAGTATGTCCAATAACTTGTCATATTCTTCAGTTGATTCATCTAAATCTTTCATTTTATATCTACATGAACCTAAGCCAGAAGATGGAGTAAATCTAAATTTATTAATTTCTTCATCACTATAAGAAGTTAAGTCAATTATATTACCGTTTAAAATACCTTCAATTCCATTTAAGCCTGCAAAAACCTTATTGTATGCTTTTAACTCTTTGTTTGCATTATAAAGTCCTACTACGCTTGAGTTTATTACAGAAGTCGGACCACCTGATTGTGCTATGATACAATTTGTCATTAAAATACACTCCTTTTCTATATATGCTATACTATTTAAAGTTAATTCGTAATACAATATATACTATACAACAAAAAATAGATAAATAAAAGTATTATTTTTATAACAAAATACAATATAATGTAAAAAAGTAAAAGTAAAATGAAAATATGTATCCAAGTAACATATGTAAAAATATTAGATAATACAATGTTATATAAGTATAATTTAGGAGTGTGCATATGAATATTAAAGATATCCTTATAGTTGGAGTAGCTTTAGCTATGGATGCATTTGGTATAACTATAAGTATTGGATTAAATAAACGTGTAAATAGAAGCAAAAAAATAGGTTTCATTATATCTTTTGCATTATTTCAATTTTTACTTTTCTTTAGTGGAGCTATTATGGGCTTTTTATTTGAAAAATATATTACTGCAATTCCCAATATTATTGGAGGAATAGCCATAGGTATAGTAGGGGTAATGATGATAAAAGAGGGCTTTGAAAAAAATGAAAATGAAGATTTGGTTTTAAAAAATATTATGTATTTAATTTTAGGTATCTCAGTAAGTATAGATGCCTTGGTAGTAGGATTTACTACAATAGGAACTACAATATCTTACGAAATAATTTTTCTTGATTCTATTTTTATAGGAATCATAACTCTTATTATATGCACTGCAGGATTTTATTTTTGTCGTTTTATAAGAAGGATAAGTTTTGTTACTAAATATGCAGATTTTTTTGGAGGAATAATACTTATTTTATTTGCAATAAAAATGATATTCTTTTAAATAAAGAAATAATAAAATTTTTCTTTTATTGACACAAAATTATAAAAAAACTATAGGACTATTAACAATAGGAGCATTAATTATGTTAATGGATTATAGAAAAATATTACTGGAAAATAACACTTCCAGTAATATTTTTTATAATTTTATCTGTAGTTTATTTAATTTTAGATATAATTAAATGTAGTATATATTTTTTTTGGAGGTGTTTTTGTGGCACTAAATAGAGAGCAACTTACAGTTATTAATGAATTAAATGAAAATATTATGCTTTTAGCTTCTGCAGGAACAGGTAAGACTGAAACTTTAGCAAGAAGAGTTGCTAATATAATAGAAACTAAGAAGGCGCCTGGTGATGAAATATTATGTATTACCTTCACAAATAAGGCTTGTAAGGAAATGAAGGAAAGAGTGGAGCAGATTGTTGGTGCTGAAGGAAATAAGGTTAAGGTAAGCACTTTCCATAGTTTTTGTTTTGATATTATTAAGCAACAAGCTAAAAAGAGGACAGATATATTTACTGATTTTGTGGTTTTTGATGAAGATGATTGTATAGAAATAATAAAGACATGTAATTATTTTAACTTTCCTATTCCATTAATTCAAAGATTTTTAGATTTTATAAAGTTAGAAAGAGCAAGAAGAGATATTTATTCAGAAGATGAAAAAAAAGATTATGAAGAAGTAGTAAAGTTATCTTTTAAAGAAAATGAAGAGAAAATAAATAGTTTATGTTCAGATAGAGGTAATATAAATTTAAATTTAAAAAAATTTCTTAAGGAAAAAGGTCATATACTTATTAATAGTTATAATGGGACTTTACGTAATAATCATGCTGTTGATTTTGCCGATATAATTGTTAGTGTAAAAGAGCTATTTAAAGATGAACAGTTGATAGAGGCATTAAAAATCAAATATAAATATATAAATATCGATGAAGTACAAGATACTAGTTTATTGGAATATTCAATAATAAAAAAGATATTTGCCAATAATAATATTTTAATTTGTGGAGATATTTTTCAAACCATATATAAATGGAGAGGGTCAGAACCTGATAAGATATTTGACAAGTTTAAAAACAAATATAAACCAAAGGAAATTATCTTTGTAAAAAATTATAGGGCAACTAAGAATCTTACAGAGGCATCTTTATCATATTTAAAAAATGCCTTTGAAAATGAAGTAAATGAAATATATAAAGAAGAAATAAAGGCTTTTACGGAAGCTGAAGGTGAAAAGATTAAATATAAAGCTTTAAATAGCTCCATGGAAGAAGCAAGATTCATTGTGGATGAAATAAGAAGACTACAAGTTAAAGGTGAAGATTTAAATAAGATAGCAGTATTAACAAGGGGTAATAGATATAATGTGGAACTTAGTAGAAGTATTGAAAACATATTAAATAGAGAAGGCGCAAATTTTTCTTTTGCTTTAGTGGATCAGTTTAGATTCTTTAGAAGGCAAGAAATAAAAGATATTATTGCTTTTTTAAAACTTATTGGCAATAAAAATGATGCAATTAGTTTAAAAAGAATTGTAAAAAGATTACCTACTGGTGTAGGAGATAAGGCTTTTGAGGCTATAGAATCTGATGAGTATAAATCAATAGGCATAAGCCTTTGTGATTATATTGATGAAAATACTGTTTTATTTGGTGAGAAATACGGGCTTTTAATCAATGAATTTGAAAATAATAATATTATTGTCTTTGATGTGGAAAGCACTGGTGTTGATGTTACTGAAGATGAAATAATTCAAATAGCAGCCATAAAGATAAATAAATATGGTGAGGTTACAGAAAAATTTGAAAAGTTCTTAAAGAATAAGAAGTCAGTAAAATCATCGGAGCATGTTCATGGATTTAGTGATGAGTTCTTAAGGGAAAATGGAGAAGATAAAGAAGTTGTATTAAAAGAGTTTATAGAATTTTCAAAGGATGCAATAATTGTAGGGCATAATGTACAATTTGATATAAATATATTAACTAGTGAATTAAGTAGATTAAATTTAGGAAAAGTAAAATTTAAAGGCTTTTTTGATACCTTAGATATTTATAAGAGATTTTATTCCAATTTACCTAATCATAAATTAGATACATTAAGCAGGATTTTTGAAACTGTTAACAAACCAAGCCATGATGCTATGGATGATATTTTAGCTACAAAAGAACTTTTAGTGATGGCAATAGAAAATAAGATAAAACCTACATCACTAGAGAGAATTGCTCATATGTCAAAGCATATGAAGGCTTTTACAGCTATAAGAAATAAGTTAAATGCTTTATTTATTAAGGCTGAATCTTTAAGACCATGTGATATTGTGGCTGAAGTTATTAATGGGTTTAGTATAAAGACCTTATATCCAGGAGAAGAGGGACGTGAAAAAATAGAGCGTCTGAGGGATTTTTATATGCTTTTAAAGGAGTTAGATGAAGAAGAAAAGAGCAATAGGGATGCTCTTATGGAAATAATTAAGATCACTGCATTATCTAATGGCGATTTAGAAGCACTTATTATAAATAGAAGCAAATTTCCTAAGATACCTATAATTACAGTGCATCAGTCAAAGGGACTAGAATATGATATGGTATTTTTAGCAGGACTAAAGGAAAATACTTTCCCTTCATATATGTCAGTGAAAGCAAATAATATTGATGAAGAAAAAAGGACTTTTTATGTTGCTATCACTAGAGCAAAGAAAAGGCTTTATATGACATGCAATCTTGAAGATGCTTATGGAAAAATAGGAGAAGAAAGTAGGTTTATAAAGCTAATAGATTATAAATACTTAGGTTAATTAAGAGTTATGGAATAAATTCATGGAGTTTAAAAAAATTAGAAATTAAATATAAGTAGCTAAGAGGTAAAAATGAGGAAGATAAGTAAGGCAATAGATTTGTTAAAGACAAAATATAAAATGGTAAGGAAACAGAAAATCTATCAAGGCAAAAAATATAAGGTTAAATATATATTAGAAGAAAATAAAAATTCAGAAGTTTTATTAATTCTTTTTACTTCATGTACAGCTAAAGGTCAAAAGGCTAGATATAACTATATGAGAACAGTTGAAAATTATGATGTCAATAAGCTTTTTATCTTAGATGATTTTGGCTTTGATGGACGAGGGGCATATTATTTAGGAAAAGATAAGGATTTTAAGATTGCAGAAGATGTACAAGGTTTGATAAACAGCATTTGCAATAAGATAAAGCCTAAAAAAGAAGTTTATATAGGTTCAAGCAAAGGTGCTTATGGAGCATTATATTTTGCTTTAGATAGAAAGAACACTTATGTTATTGCAGGGGCGCCTCAATATATGTTAGGTAATTATTTAAATTTACCAGGCCATAAAGAAATTTTAGAATATATTATGGGAAATACATGTGAAGAATCCATAAAGTATTTAAATGTGCTTATGGAGAAAAAATTAGAAGAAAGCACTAAGAATAATACTAAGATATTCTTACATTATTCCAGTGAAGAGGAAACTTATGAAAGTGATTTAAAGCCCTTGGTTAATGAGCTTAATAAATTAAATTATGATTGTGAGTTTGATGTGATGAAATATAATAGTCATGCCGAACTTACAAATTATTTTCCTAAATATATTCGAAATTGTATAGAAGAAATAATATTATGATAGGGAGGTTAGTAAGATGTCAGATGATTTTAAAGCTAGAGATGTTCAGTTTTTTACTAATTTTAAAAAAGTAAAATTTAAAAGTTATAATGTGAAAAATTGTAGGCTTTCGCAAGATGAAATGATTAAGATTATAGAAACATACAGATATAGGCCATTTAATGATAGAATTGCATATTTAGAGGTATATACATCTAATAAAATAGAAGGTAATACCTTAACAAAGGGTCAAACAAAAGCTATACTTGAAGGAATTGCTCAAGATGCTGATTTAAGATCACAAACTGAAGTAATACAATTAAATAGGGCTATAAGAGATAATTTTTCTATAAATAATGATTTAAGTTTAGAACTTATCTGTAGAATTCATAAAGATATAACATTTAATACATTAGAAAATAGTGAATGGGAAGGAAAAATTAGAAGTAGTCAGGTATATATTTCAAATAGCCTAATTAATCCACCGCTAGCAGAAAAGGTTAAAGAGCAGTTAAATGAAGCTATAGATAGATTTAATAATAGTGATAAAGAGTTAATAGATATTTTTAAATTTAAGTTAGATTTTGTAAGAGTACATCCATTCATGGATGGTAATGGTAGGTTATCAAGGCTTATTATGAATGGTCTTTTAACTGCTAAGAGTTATCCAAGAATAATTATTAGAAACCAAGATAAAGGCTTTTACTATGATGCAATAGAAGATTCATTAAAAGTTGGTAAATATGATGCATGGCTTAAGTTTATGTTAACATATATGAAATTTATGTGTGAGTTAGAGGATACGTTTTTATTAGATATAGAATAAGGATTTTAAAGAATAAAGTGAATTTTAAAAGATATAATAAGCGATATATCACATCAATTAAAGACACCTCTTGCGGCACTTATATATTATAATGATATTTTAAAAAATCATGAAAGTATGTCTGTAGAAGATAAAAATATGTTTATAGAATTTACTTCAAAGCAATTAGATAGAATGGAATGGCTTATAACAACCTTATTAAAATATGCCAGAATAGAAAGTAATGTTGTGAAATATAATAAAGATACAATACCATTAAATAATAGAGGCACATAACGGCACTATTACAGTGGAAAGCCAGCTTAATAAAGGTACTACATTTTATATAACATTTTTAAAAGGAATAATATAAGGAGAGATTAACAAATGAGAAGCGATAAAATAGAAGAGTTAATGGACATTTATGAAACACTAGTGGACGCAGGAGTAACTTTTTATTATGAAGATGAAGAAATTTCTCATGGAGAAGTAACAAGTCTTACTTTTAATGAAGATGATACTGTGGATATAGAATTAGATGAGTCAGAAAATTTTACTGTAGAAGTAAAAGATTTCATTAATAATCACTCAAAAGAAGGAATGAATTATCATTGTTTTGAAACAGTAAGAAAATTTGATAAACTTTTAAGCTAATATTATAATAAAAATATATGAAAATTTTACAAGAGAGAAATAGGAGAAATGCAATGGATTATTCAAGTTTAATATTAATGGAAAGAGATAATGAAACAGGATTTGTATCGAAGGAAGTTGGAAGTTTTCAAGTTTCAGAAGGTGCTGAATTTGTAAAAAACTTTTATGTAAAAGGTGATACAGTTTACTTCATATTTGATACAAAAGAGGATGTAGAAGAATGGCAATATTCTGCTATTTATGATTTATTTGATTATGAATTATTTAAAGGTGAAGGGTTAGATATAGAGGATATAGAAGATGAATATAATCCAACATTTTTAGTAAAGTTTGAATATAAGGATGATTATGATTATTTAAAAGAAAAATTAGATCTTTGTATAGAATTAGTTGAAGAATCAATGGAAAAGGTATTTAAGGATATTGAGGGAAAAGAAGAAGAGTATAAATAAGAAAGGAGTGCTACAGTATAGATTGTAGCGATATGGCTATGGACGATAAGGTTTTAAAGAAAAGAGAGGAAATAAGAGAAGAAGATAAATGGCTTGTAAATGAAATATACAGCAATGATGAAGTATGGGAAAAGGAATTTGAAGAGCTTAAAACAGAAGCACCTAAATTAAAAGAATTTCAAGGAAAGCTTGGTTCTGGAGAAAAGCTATTAGAATACTTTGAAGTAAATGAAAAAATATCTAGAAAAGCAGAAAAGATTTATGTATATGCACATTTAAGAAGTGATGAAGATACGGCCAATACTAAGTATCAAAGCATGATGAATAGAATAGATGCCTATATGGCAGAGTATGCTACATATTCAGCTTACTTTGTACCAGAAATTCTTTCATTGGAAGATGGATTTGTTGAAAAAGAAATAGAAAGATTAGATGGCTTAAAAGAATATAAATTCTTATTGGAAAATATTTTAAAAGAAAAACCACATGTTTTAAGTGAAAAGGAAGAAGAACTGTTAGCAGCAGCATCAGATTGTCTTGATTCAGCATCTTCTATTCATAATATAATGACCAATGCAGATATGAAATTTGGTGATATTAAAGATGAAGAAGGGCACACTGTGGAATTAACAGAAGGAAACTATTCTTCATTTATAAGATCAAAGGATAGAGCTGTTAGAAAAGCTGCATTTGAAGGACTATTTAAAGAATATAAGGCATTTGAAAATACTTTAGCAACCACTTTATCAAGTTCTATCAAGACTTTCAATTTTGGAGCTAAAATAAGAAATTATAATAGCGCTTTAGAGGCATCATTAAAACCAAATGATATACCAGTTGAAGTATATACTAATGCTATTAAGACAATAGATGAGAATTTATCAAGTCTTCATAGATATGTTTCATTAAAGAAGAGATTATTAGGTTTAGATGAAATGCATATGTATGATTTATATGTTTCTGTGATTGAGCTTGATAAGGAACATATAGAGTTTGATAAAGGTGTAGAAATGATTGTTGAAGGGCTTGCACCTTTAGGAAAAGAATATTTAGATATATTTACTCAAGGAATTAAGGATGGTTGGGTAGATAAATATATGAATAAGGGTAAAAGAGGTGGAGCATATTCATGGGGTGGATATGATACTAAACCATATGTACTTTTAAATTATAATTATCAATTAGGTGATGTATCAACATTAGCTCATGAAATGGGTCATTCAATACATTCATATTACTCAAGAAAAGAGCAAAGCTATTATTATGCAGGATATACTTTATTCTGTGCAGAAGTAGCATCAACTACCAATGAAGCTCTTTTAATCCATCATTTAATAAATACTGAAAAGGATAAAAAGAGAAGATTATATTTAATTAATCAAGAGTTAGAGCAAATCAGAACTACTGTATTTAGACAAATGATGTTTGCTGAATTTGAACTTTGGACTCATGAAAGCTTTGAGCAAGGAATGGCTTTAACAGCTAAAGATTATAATGAAAAATGGCATGAGTTAAATGTTAAATATTTTGGTGAAGATATGATAGTTGATGAAGATATAGATGTTGAATGGTCAAGGATTCCTCACTTTTTCAGCGATTTTTATGTATATCAATATGCAACAGGATATGCAGCAGCATCAGCTTTTGCTAAGAATATCTTAGATGGAAAAGAAAATGCTGTAGAAAAGTATGTAGGATTTTTAAAGAGTGGTGGAAGTGATTATCCAATAGAGATATTAAAGAAAGCTGGTGTGGATATGACTACATCTATGCCACTACAAGCAACTATTGATAGATTTAATGAATTATTAGAGATGTTAGAGAAAGAAATATAGTAATGGATAAATTTGAAAAAAAGTTTTTTAATACTTTAGTAAGCAAATCAGGTTTTTATATTAGAAGTTTTTATAGTGAAAGCCTTAAAAAAGAACAGTGGATAGCAATTTTAGAAAATGAAAAGGTACTTTACGCTATAGTGATAGTAGAAAATTCATATAATCTTTCACTTTATGATGAGGCATATAGATATCTTAAATCTTTTAGCAATAAAAATTTTGTCATAAATGAAATTGTAACCACAGATGGTTCTTATAATTATTATGAACATGATAATATGCTTATTTATTCATTAAGAGATAAGAAAGTAGTTTACAGCAGTAGTAGTTGTAAACTACTTATTCCTATCATTAATGAAATGAATATTACAAAAAACAGAAATAATAAAAGAAATAAACATATGATGTTGACTAACATATTAATAGCGATTAATTTGTTAGTATTTTTAATATCTGCCTGGATTTCAAAAAATATATTTAATATAGATATAGATACTTTAATAATCATGGGAGCAAAAGTAAATTCACTTATTGATAAAGGGCAGGTTTGGAGATTAATAACTTGTGCATTTCTTCATGGAGGATTAGTTCATATATTTTTTAATATGTATGCTTTAAAAATATTAGGACCAGAAATTCAGTATGTTTATGGAAAAATAAAGTATTTAACAATATATTTATTATCAGCTATTGCAGCAAGTATATTTAGTTATATTTTTGGACCACAATCAGTTTCAGTAGGAGCTTCAGGAGCTATATTTGGATTGCTTGGTGCAATACTTATATTTGGTATAAAGCATAGAAAACAAATAGGAAAAGCATATATGATGAATATTTTACAAGTTATATTTGTAAATGTAGTAATAGGTATAAGTACTAGCAACATTGATAATGCAGCTCACTTTGGTGGGCTTATTATTGGAGCATTAATAGCATTATTATTAGGTGAAGGAGAGAATTTAAAATGACCATTAAAAAAAATAAACCATTTTTAGTTAATCTTATTTATATGGTGGTATTAATTATAACATTTGTATATAAGTATGCGATTAAAGATTATGATGAGTTGTTTAGAATAGGTTTATCTGCAGTTACAGCATGGATGGTTTATTTTGTATGTAAAATAACATTTTTAAAGAAATCTGAAATAAGTTTTTATGTAATACTATTATTTACTATTTGTGCCATATATCTAGGTAATGTATGGGATTTATATAGAATAGTGCCTATTTATGATAAATTATTACACTTATTATCAGGTATAATAATTGCTATCATAGGGTTTATATTATTCTTACATTTAAATAATGGAAAAATTAAAGGTGATTTTAATACTTATTTTGCAGTTATATTTTCAATTTTATTTTCAATTGCAGCTGCAGGAGTATGGGAGATATGGGAATTTTCCACTGATATGCTTTTTGGATTTCATTCACAAAATAATAGCCTTATAGATACAATGATGGATATTATATGTGGAAGCATTATGGGCATAATAACTAATATACCTATATATCTATACATCAAAGGAAAAAATATATCTTTTATAGAAAATATTATTAAGGAAATGAATAGATAGAGTAAGAAACTATAGAAATAGTTATGGAGGAATAAAATGAATGTGCTCATACTGACTGCATCTACCGGTGGTGGCCACATAAGGGCTTCAAATGCTTTGAAAAGTTATTTTAAGGAAAAAGATAATGCCATCAACGTAAATGTAGTGGATACTTTTAAGTATATTAATCCGTTACTTGATAAGACGGTAACAAATGGATATTTATATCTAGCAAAGAAAACTCCTAAATTATATGGAAAGCTATATAAATTAAGCAATGATAAACCTATGATGAATAATTATGTTAATAGGATGAATAGTATATTTGCCAAAAAGTTAATTCCTCTTATTGAGGAATTTAAACCACAAATAATACTTACGACTCATCCTTTTTCTACGGAAATGATTGCATATTTAAAAGATAAAAAAAAGATAAATGTACCTTTGATATGTATTATGACAGATTATGGTCCACATAATGCTTGGATAAGAGATAATGTAAATGAATATATAGTATCTAATGATGATATGATGAAGGAAATGATAAAATCCGGTGTAGGTAAAGATAAGATACATTCTTTTGGTATCCCTATAGAAAATGATTTCTATGATGATAAAAAGAATAGCATTTATATGAATGATGTAAATTTAAATCATCATAAGAAAGTTGTTCTTATGATGGCAGGAAGTTTTGGTGTAAAAAATATACTTGGAATTTATGAAGATATTATAGATATTGACTATGATTTTGAATTAATTATAGTTACAGGTAGAAATAAAAAGCTTTATGAAAAGTTTCAAGAAAAGGTTGCTTTAAGTGAAAGGGATGTAAAGCTTATATACTTTACAGAGGAAATTGTTAAGTATATGAAGTGTGCCGATATGATAATCACTAAACCTGGAGGTCTTACAGTAACTGAAGCATTAGCTTGTAATATACCTTTGGTAATCTTTGATGCAATACCAGGCCAAGAGGAAGAAAATGCAGATTTTCTTATTAAGAATAATATGGCTATAAGATTAAGCAGTGACGATAAAAGTATAAGAAACACCATTGAAGTTTTATTAACTAATGATGAAAAATTAAAAACAATGAAAAAAGCATGTATTGCTTTTGATAAAAGTAAATCTTGCGAAAATATATTTAGTTTAATAAAAGAAATAAAATAATAAAAAAGTAAAGAGAGATTTTATAAAATATTAAAAATTTTACAAAACATTACTTTTTTGCTTTGAAAAGGGGTATAATATAAAGTGAAAAAATTTTAAGGGGGCTTATAAGGGTGAGAGGAATTGAATATGTAAATGACGTACTTTTACAAGTAGAGAGAAGAAATAGCGGTGAAAAGGAATTTAATGATGCTGTTAAGGAAGTATTAACTTCCATTGCACCAGTATTAGATGCACATCCAGAATATATTGAAGCTGGTATTCTAGAAAGGGTAGTTGAACCAGAGAGACAAATATTTTTTAGAGTTCCATGGGTAGATGATCAAGGAAAAGTACAAGTAAATAGAGGATATAGAGTGCAATTTAATAGTGCTATTGGACCATATAAAGGTGGCTTAAGATTACATCCAACTGTTAATGCAAGTATTATTAAATTTTTAGGTTTTGAACAGATATTTAAAAACTCCTTAACAGGACTTCCAATAGGTGGAGGAAAAGGTGGATCGGATTTTGATCCTAAAGGTAAATCAAATGGCGAAGTTATGAGATTTTGTCAAAGTTTTATGGCAGAGCTTTATAAACATATAGGACCTGATACTGACATTCCAGCTGGTGATATTGGAGTTGGTGGAAGAGAAATTGGTTATCTTTATGGATATTATAAAAAGCTAAGAAATGCAAGTCATATGGGCGTTTTGACAGGTAAGGGCTTAAATTATGGTGGTAGCCTTACTAGAACAGAAGCTACAGGATATGGATTAGTGTATTTTACAGAAGAAATGATGAATGCTAACAATATTTCTTTTTCAGGTAAGAAAGTTGTAATTTCTGGCTCAGGAAATGTAGCTATATATGCCACTGAAAAAGCTACAGAACTAGGAGCTAAAGTTGTTGCCATTAGTGATTCTAATGGATATATCTATGATGAAAATGGAATTAATTTAGATGCTGTAAAGGAAATAAAGGAAGTTAAGAGAGGAAGAATAAAGGAATATTTAGATTATGTACCTACTGCTGAGTATCATGAAGGATGTAGAGGTATATGGCATATTAAATGTGATGTTGCTCTTCCATGTGCTACACAAGGTGAAATAGATTTAGAATCAGCTAAGGTATTAATTGCTAATGGGACAAAAGTTGTTTCAGAAGGTGCTAATATGCCTACAACATTAGATGCTATAGAGGAATTACAAAATGCAGGTGTACTGTTTGGACCAGCTAAGGCTGCTAATGCTGGTGGAGTTGCTTGTTCTGCTCTTGAAATGTCACAAAACAGCATGAGATTATCATGGACATTTGAAGAAGTAGATGCAAAATTAAAAGATATAATGACCAATATTTATAAAAACTCCGCAGAAGCAGCTAAAGAATATGGCTGTGAAGGAAATATATTAGCTGGTGCCAATATAGCAGGTTTTATAAAGGTTGCAGATGCGATGATGGCACAAGGAATTGTTTAGAAGTTAATAAATTAAAAATTAATAAATACGAATTAAGAAGGAGTTCTCAAAGATTTTGGGAACTTTTTTCTTTTTAGATAATATATAAAGAACAACTAAAATATTATAATTTAAAGTTTTTAATGAAAGATATAATAAAATATGAAAGGAAAAAATAAATATATGTAATCGAAAGTATGTTTTGTTAAAATATAAAAATGTGATAGAATATTATAGTTAAAAATTAAAGAATGGTTTTTGGAGGATTGAAGAGACATGGAAAATAGAGTTAAGTATGATGTAACTGACTTAACGTCACTTGAAAAACTTGAACCAGTAAGAGTTAGACCAGGGATGTATATTGGGTCTACTGGAACAAAGGGATTACATCACTGCATATGGGAAATACTGGATAACTCCATTGACGAAATTTCAAATGGTTATGGAAATAAGGCAAGTATTATCTTAAATAAAGATAAAAGTGTAACAATCATAGATAATGGTAGAGGAGTTCCTACGGGAGTACATCCAATTAAGAAAAAGACAGGTGTGGAAATGGTTTATACTGAACTTCACACTGGTGGTAAGTTTGATAATAAGAATTATAAAACATCAGGTGGACTTCATGGTGTTGGTGCAGCTGTAGTAAATGCACTATCAGAATGGTTAGAGGTAGAAGTTCATCAAAATGGCAATATATATAGACAGAGATTTGAATATGCTTTTGATAAAGAATTAGGCAAAGATATGCCAGGTACAGCAGTTACTCCTTTAGAAATAGTAGGAAAATCAAAGGATACTGGTACAAGAGTAACTTTTAAACCATCAAAGGAAGTATTTAGTACCACAGATTTTAAATTCGATGTTATAGATGAGAGATTAAAAGAATTATCATTTCAAAATAAAGGAATATACTTAGAACTTATAGATAGAAGAAAAGATGAAGAAGTAAAAAAGGAATATTATTCAGAAAATGGTCTTTTAGACTTTATAAAATACTTAAATGAAAGTAAAACACCAATTCATCAAAATCCTATAATTTTTGAAGGTGAAAGAAATCTTGAAAACACTCAGATGTTTGGTGAAGTATGCATTCAATTTACAGATTCAACTACAGAGTATATAGCAAGTTATGTAAATAATATTCCAACAACAGAAGCTGGAACTCATGAAAGTGGATTTAAAACAGGAATGACTAGAGCATTTAAAGAGTGGGCTAAGAAGTTAGGATTAGTTAAGGAAAAAGATAAAGAATTTGAGGGTGATGATTTAAGAGAAGGTATGACGGCCATCGTAAGAATCAAGATAACCAATCCTGTTTTTGAAGGACAGACTAAAACTAAGCTAGGAAGTTCAGAAGCTTATACAATGATGAATGATTTATCCTATACTAAGTTTTGTGAATGGATAGAAGATAATAAAGAAGTAGCTACAAGTCTTATAAACAATGCTTTAGCAGCAGCACAAAGAAGAGAAAAGATAAAAAAAATCAATGAAGCAGAAAAGAAAAAGGTAGGAAAAGGAACAGCACCTCTTGCAGGAAAGATAGCTGTATGTACTTTAAAAGATAAAAGTGTAAATGAATTTATCGTAGTGGAGGGAGATTCTGCCGGAGGTTCTGCAAAACAAGCTAGAGATAGAAGATTCCAAAGCATAATGCCTTCAAAAGGTAAAATTATGAATACTGAAAAGCAAAAACTTGAAAATGTCTTAGCATCAGAGGAACTTAAGATATTTAATACTGCTATAGGTACAGGAACTTTAGATAATTATAGAGAAGAAGATTTAAAATATGACAAAATAATAATCATGAGTGATGCAGATGTTGATGGATATCATAGTGCGACACGTTGCTAATTGAAAAGATTAGCCACTAGCTGTTAGAAGCTAGGAGAACTAACAATTTGAAAGATGTAGAATGAGGGAGTAACGTCCTGAAATGCACCCCTAATACTCCGACATGCAGAGATTTGAGTAGAAAATGAACTGTGTGAAGCTCGGTGAAGACGGCTGAGAGTACACCCTAACATGGTATATTAGATAGCATAGAGGAAAAGCGAACCAGAGGTGGTCGAGTGTATGATAGGTCGGGGGTCCATAAAATGTCCATGGTGAGAATGTTACGATGTGTAAGCAAAGTGACTGACGAACTTCCGAATGTACAGTCCTATAAGCCTGAAGTAATAGAAATGTTACTCACACCGAAGTTGTGTGGTCTTGTGAGGAAAAGTAAAAATTGTGGTCATGAAATTCCTTATGTTGTTATAGGCAACATTATGCAAGACAGGACTAAAGGAAGCACCTAAAGACATATGTAAGGATATTAGTTGTTGGAACGTGGAAAGCCAAGAACATGGAGGAGCTACATCCTATGAAGTGTTGAGATGGAAAAGTAATATAGATTTAAGCAAACTTAAATTTTTGAGCTATAACATTTCTTAATCTTGGTGAGAGTAGTGCCATAGTACCGTTGAAGCAGTGATAATAAGCTGTTGAGGGATAGGCACAAGTCAGAATATAACTTTAAACTTTACTACTAGAGTAATCTCTAGTAAAACAATTTTTGAAAATTAGGTTCGAGTAAGACTAAGAGAAGCGAAAAACACCGCAAGGAGTAATAGCTAACTAATGACACATTTTGACGTAGAGAAACTAGCGAAGAAAACCTCTCTTAGGAATAATGAGTACTATAGTGCTCAAGAAATTTTTGATAAGCTTTATAAAGAAAGCAAGGCGAATAAAAAGTTTAAAAACTTAATGCAGTTAATAGTAAGCGAAGAAAATATAAAATTAGCTTATAGAAACATTAGAAAGAATAAGGGTAGCAAAATAAGTGGTATAAATCACAGATATATCCGAGATATTTCTAAAATGAGCATTGAGGAAGTCATAGAATATGTGAGAAAAAGATTGGAAAATTACAATCCACAACCTGTAAGGAGAAAAGAGATACCAAAAGAAAATGGTAAAACAAGACCTTTAGGTATACCTACAATAGAAGATAGACTTATACAACAGTGTATAAAGCAAGTCCTTGAGCCAATATGTGAGGCAAAATTTTATCACCATAGTTATGGCTTTAGACCTAATAGGTCAACTCACCATGCAGTATCAAGGGCAATGACATTAATGAATAAGACAAAATTACACTATGTTGTAGATATAGACATCAAAGAGTTCTTTGATAATGTAGACCACTCCAAGATAATAAAACAAATGTGGAGCTTAGGTATTCAAGATAAAAACTTGATATGTGTTATAAATAAGATGCTAAGGGCAGAAATAAAAGGAGTTGGAGCTCTTAATAAAGGTATACAACAGGGTGGAATCCTATCGCCACTTTTAGCTAATATAGTTCTTAATGAACTGGATTGGTGGGTTAGTAGCCAATGGGAAGCCTTTCCGACTAGAAAAAATTATAGTAAAATAAGAATACTAAAGTCAGGAAAAGCATATCTAGACCACTCAAATAAATACAGGGCGATGAAAGAATCAACAAAACTAAAAAGAATGTTTATTGTCAGATACGCAGATGACTTTAAAATATTCTGTTCCAGTTATGAAGACGCTCAGAAAATATTTATAGCAACTAAGCAATGGTTGTCTGAAAGACTTCACTTAGAAGTAAATCCTAAAAAATCTAAGATTACCAATTTAAGAAAAAATTACACAGACTTCCTAGGATTTAAACTAAAATTAAAGCCTAAGAGAAAACAATTTGTTTGTACATCACATATTGCTGATAAGCAAATGGAAAGAATACAGAGTAAGATTAAAGAAGAAATTAAAAAGTTAAAAGCTGAACCAAGTAGAAAAGGAGTTATGAGATATAACTCAGTTATACTAGGACAGCACAATTATTATAAGATAGCCTCAGAGGTCAATACAGACTTCAAAATAATCGCTTATCGAGTCTTACGAAAACAATATAATCAGCTACGGCGAAAGTTTAAAACAACTAAATATGTGGGTGCGAAAGAAAAGCTAGAAAGGTACAATAGGTACAAAATAAAAACCTATGTCCACAAGGTGAAAAATAATAAAAAAGAAACCACATATTCAATGCTTCCAATACAGGCAATAACGAATAAGCCACCTATGAACTTTAACAATGATATATGTAATTACACAAAAGCAGGAAGAAAGTTAATTCACAAGGAGCTTGAAACGGTGAGCTGGAAGACACTTAGGTATCTAAGAGACAATCCAGTTAAAAATCAAACAGCAGAATACAATGACAACAGAATTTCGTTATACTGTGGACAATTAGGCTTATGTGCAATCACTAAGCTACCTCTTGAAATAGAGGAAATGGAAGTACACCATAAAAAGCCCAAAAATAAAGGGGGAACAGATGAATATAAAAATCTAATATATGTTAACACGTATGTACATAGATTAATTCACTGTACATCTAAGAATACAGAAAAAAGGCTTATGGAAAAACTTAACCTTACAAGCGAGATGATTAAAAAAGTTAATTCACTACGTAAACTATGTGGTAGTAGAAAATTGGGGGAAGTTAAAGCTATAATTTGAGGGAACGCCGTGTGCGGTGAAAGTCGCATGCACGGTGTGGAGCGGGGGAAAATCTGGAGATAATACCAAAGGATTACCTATCGCTATTCAGAACATTATGGATGACTTACATTTATAGATATATGAAACCATTAATAACTAATGGACACTTATATTTAGCACAGCCACCTTTATATAAAGTTTATAAAACTGTAAAAGGTAAAGAAGTGTTTAAATATGCTTTTAGTGATGATGAACTAGAAGAAGTTAAAAAAGAAATTGGAAAGGGCTTCTTAATACAGAGATATAAAGGACTTGGAGAAATGAATCCAGAGCAGCTTTGGGATACAACATTAAATCCAGAAACAAGAACCCTTTATAAAGTTACCATAGAAGATGCTGCCAAAGCAGAAAAAATGGTATCACTTCTTATGGGTGATGTAGTAGAACCAAGAAAGAATTATATGTATAAATATGCAGAGTTTTAAAATAGAGAAGAGGTAGAATTAAATATGGCAAAGAAAGAGATAAATATTCCTAGAGATAGGAACATAATGACGGTTCCAATAGAAGAAGCTATGCCAGATAATTATCTTCCATATGCAGTTGAAGTTGCAAAAGAAAGAGCACTTCCAGATGTTAGAGATGGGTTAAAACCAGTTCATAGAAGGATTCTTTATGGATCATATCTGTTAAAGGCTTTTCCAGATAGGCCATATTATAAATCAGCAAGAATAGTTGGAGATGTATTAGGTAAGTTCCATCCTCATGGAGATTCATCAGTTTATGAAGCAATGGTTATTATGGCACAGGATTTCTCAACAAGAGAACCATTATTTGATGGACATGGGAATTTTGGATCAATGGATGGAGATAGTGCAGCAGCGATGCGTTATACTGAAGCAAGACTTTCTAATATAGCTATGGAAATGCTTAAAGATATTGATAAGGATACAGTGGATATGGTTCCTAACTATTCAGATAGTGATTTTGAACCTAAGGTACTTCCTTCAAGATATCCTAATCTTTTAGTAAATGGTACATTTGGTATTGCAGTAGGATTGGCAACAAATATACCTCCTCATAATTTAGGAGAAGTAACAGATGCAGTGCTAGCAACTATAGATAATCCAGAAATAACTACAGAGCAATTAATGGAATATATAAAAGCTCCTGACTTACCAACAGGAGGAATATTAATAGGTAAGAAATCATTACTTTCTGCTTATGAAACAGGAGAAGGAAAGGTTACTTTAAGAGCTAAAACATCTATAGAGACATTGGAAAATGGTAGATTGGGAATTGTTATTACAGAATTCCCATATAGAAGATGTAAAGCGAAATTATTACAGACAATATCTGAAATGACTGGTGATAAGAAACATCAAAAAGTTCTTGAAAGTATAGTTGATATTAGAGATGAATCAGATAGAAGTGGAGTAAGAGCTGTAATAGAATTTAAGAAAGCTGCCACAAGAGAATCAGTAGATAAGGTTCTTAAATATTTATTTAAGAAAACTGATTTACAATGTAATTTAAGTTTTAATATGGTTGCTTTAGCCAATGGAAAGCCACAAACAATGGGTCTTAAGACTATATTAATGCATTATATTGAACATCAAAAAGAAATTATTACTAGAAGAACTATAAAAGAGTTATCAATAGCAGAAAAGAGATTCCATATAGTTGAAGGTTTTATTAAGGCAATAAATATATTAGATGAAGTTATTGCTACCATAAGATCTTCTAAGTCTAAAAAGGATGCTGGAATAAATCTTGTTACTAAATTTGGCTTTACAGAAGAGCAGGCTGAAGCAATTTTAGAGCTTATGCTTTATAGATTAACTGGCCTTGAAATAACAGTATTTCAAAAAGAATATGCTGAATTAGAAAAGAAAATAAGTAAGTTAAAGAAGATTTTAGCTAGCGAAAAAGAGCTTTTAAAAGTTGTTAAAACTGAATTAAAAGAAATAACAGATAAATATAGAAATCCAAGAAGAACTATGGTTGTGGAAAATGATAGTGAAGCTAAGATAGATGTAGAAGAGCTTATTGTTGTTGAAGATGTAATGGTTACTTTATCAAAAGATGGATTTATTAAGAGACTACCAGTAAGGAGTTACACAAGATCTAATTCTAATGCTTATGATATAGACTATAGAGATGGTGATGAACTTAAATACCTATTTAAATCCAATACAGCAGAAAATATAGTAGTGTTTACTGACAAAGGAAATATGTATCAAATTAAGGGTATAAATCTTCCAGAATGTAAATGGAAAGAAAAAGGTGAAAGAATTGATTCTATTATTAAGGCTTTAGATTTAGACGAAGAGACTATTATATCTGCAATGTCTATAAATATATTTGATGCAGAAAGAAGTTTTCTATTCATTACTAATAAGGGTACTATAAAGAAAAGTACATTAGATAAGTTTGTAACAAATTATAGCAAGCTACAAGCTTTAAAGCTTAGAGAAAAAGAATTTGTTGTAAGCTGTGTACTTGTAGATAGTGAATTTGATGGACAATTCTTAGAAGTAAAATCAAAACTAGGTTTAGAATTCAAGTTACAGGTACCGGTGATTGAAGATATGCAAAGAAATGTCTTAGGACAGCAGCTATTTAATCTTACAGCAGATGATGAAGTCATTGAAGTAGCTTATACTAATGAGTTTGAATACTGTGAATTCTCTGTAGGACTTACGGCGAAGAATAATTTCAAAGCTTTTGCTAAAGCTAAGAAAAATGATAGATTAAAGGTGAATACTGATAATTTAAGTGATTTAATATTATTTAGTAATAAAGGCAATATATATAAGGTTAAAGGGTTCTTACTTACAAAGATAAATGAAAAAGAAATACCATTAACAAGTTTAGTAGATGGCTTCAGTAAAGGTGAAAGAATTATAGATATTTACTCTATAAAAGATTTTGCTATGGAAAAGATGCTGTACTTCTTCACGAAAAAGGGAATGGTTAAAAAGACTGCTTTAAGTGAGTATGGTGGAGAATATTTGGTTCAGCAAGCTTATAAATTTAAGTATGAAAAGGATGAAATAGTTACAGTAGTAATTAATGATGATATTTTAAGTGATGTTATTATAGTAACTAAAGGTGGAATGGCAATTAAATTCTCCAGTGAAAATGTAAATTCAATGGGAAGAATAGCATCAGGTGTTACAGGAATTAGTTTAAGAGATGGTGATAAAGTAATTTCTGCAGATGTTAAGGAAAATCATGAAGATTTAGGAGTAATAAATAATGATATAATAACATTAATATCTAAAAATAAGGAAAAGAAAGAAATTAAGATGACAGACATTAAGTTACAAAATAGGGCTGGAAGAGGAACTATAGTTATGGTAACAGAACTTAATGATGAAATAGTAGAAGTAAACTTTTAATTGATAAATACAGTAGATATATTGGTGAAAAATACAATATTCTACTGTGTTTATTTTTTAAAAACGCCAAATGAACAAAATATTACGCAAAAACACAGAAAATGATAAGTTTAATAATTGAGAAAATATTATTAAAATGTTAATATAAAAAATAAGCTCTTTAAAATTAAATATTATTAAAATATATAAAAAAAGATGTGATTATATAGTCGAAAAAAGATAATAATTAGAGAGGAGTGAAGAACAAATGAATAAAAAGTTAGTTTCTATTATTTGTGCAGCAACATTATTTTCTCAAACATTACCTGTTGATACAATTGCAAAAACAATTAAAGAAAGTGTTATAAATAGCGATAAATCGCAGATTGATGCTGAAGAAAATAATAAGGAAGAAGATGATTCAAGTACTGATGAAGTAAAGAAAAATGAAAAAACTGAATCAAAAGAAGAATTAGGACTTGATAAAGTTACTTTTAATGCATATATAGATAAAACTAATGAACTATTGTTTTCTATTGGATTTGATGAAAAGGAAAAGAAATTCGTTGTTAGTGAACAATCTGAAAAGAATATATCAGAAGAAGCTCCAGAAGAAACAATGTATAGGATAAAGATATTTGATAAAGAGCAAAAAGAAAAGTTTTCAGTAGAACTTAAAGGTAAGGATACGGGAAATTCTGAAAAGTTAGAGCCATTAAAAAGCTTAAACTATGAAGTAGGAGATTTTATACAAATAACACCTACTGATAGTAAGGATGTATTAAAGATTACTGGTAATATTCAAGGTGATGTGGACAAGCAAAAGGAAGATTATTCTGATGGAATTGATAATTATGATTACATTGGAAATGTAAGATTCCAAGTTGAAGAAGATCACCTTAAAACTGTATATAATGAAGCACCAGTTATAAATGGACTTACAGATATTGAAGAATCAGAAAATCCTATGAATGATATTCTTACAGGAATATCAATAAAGGATGATCATGATGGAGATATTGATAATTCTAAGATTGTACCTTTAATAACAGAACTTGAAGATGGAGTTTTAGATGTAAGTTATACTGTTGAAGATAGCTGGGGTAGAAAAGCTACAGGTAAGAGAAAGATTTTACCTAAGAAAGTTGAACAAGAAGAAGTAAAGCAAGAAGAACCCCAAATTATTAGGGAAGAAATAAATTTACGTACCGCAAGTACAAATAATAGTACAAGCCAAGCTACTACTGGATTAGCTGCTAATGAAATAACAGTGGAAGGTACACCTTATTTTAATGGACAAAAAACAAGATTTTTAATAAGGTTTGATACTACAGCAAAGCAAATTCAAATTGTTGACCAAGATGGTAGAAGACTAAGTAATACTGGAGATAGTGAGTATTTTAAATTTGTATTATATGATAAGGATATGAATGAAAAAGCTTCGGTATCTTTATTAGGAAATGATAAAAGTGACTCTGATAAGTTGGATAAAATTGCCAATAAACTTTATGAAGAAGGAGATTACATAGGGATATGGCATGCAGAAACTGAACAAGGAACAAGTGATACTTCACAAGATTCTAATATAGTTAAACCTAAGCTTAAAATAGGTGGAACAGTAGGAATTTTAAAAAAGAATGATAATGGACAATTAGTTGATGATACTACTGCTGGAACTAAAAATTATTCTAATGGAATGGATAAAAAGGATATTTCTGAAAGAAGATTTCAAATAACATCAAATGGGTTAAAAGAAGTAACTAATGCAGCTCCTGTATTTAAAAATTTAAATGATAAGAAAATTGCAAGAGGAGAAAACTTTGATCCATTAAAAGATGTTAAAGATAATATTACTGATGATTTTAATCCATTTACTGATGATAACTTAGAGACCAAAGCTGTTTCTATAACTTATAGCTCTTATGATGTAAAAAAAGTTGGAGAACAAACTATAACTTATACAGCAACAGATAAGTGGGGAAAATCAAGTACTGCAACAAGAAAATTAATAGTTACATCAAAAAATCCAATGGATAGTAAGTATATAGAATTTAAAAATGGAGATAAAAGTTTATTTAAAATAAAATTTGATTCAGTAGAAAAGAAGTTCTTAGTAGATGATTTAGAAAATATACAAGATACGCCAATAGATCCAACTGTATCATCATCTATATTTAAGCTGAAAATTTATACTAAAGGTGGAGTATTACAAAAAACATTAAATATTAAAGGTACTGATAATTTAAAAACTGTATTAAAGAAATTTGATGGATATAAATATAATGTAGAAGACTATATAGAAGTATGGTCAAATATTCCTAAAAATATAGTAATTCATGGTGTAGATAGAGAGACAAAACCAAATGGAACAGTGCAACTACCTTCAATTAGTACACCGGGGCAAGATTCAACTGAAACGCCACAACAACCATCAACTGAAGGAGAGGGTTCAGGAGGAAATCAAGAACAAGCTTCAGGAGGGACTCAAAATGGAAGTGGAAGCTCAGGAAATAATGGACAAGAATCCCCAGAACAAAATGCTAGAGAAGGTAATTTAACTCAAAGTGGTAACTCAGAAGAGTCAAGTAGCACAAGTGAAAAACAAGACTCTAATGATTATGAAAACTATGAAAATGGAATTGATAATACAGATTTTATGAAAAATGTAAGATTTGAATTGCAAGATACTAAATTAGTTTATGTATATAATAGTGCACCTGAAATTAAAATAGATGACAAAGTTAATTTAGAATTTGATAGAAATCAAAATATAAGTAAAGAAGATTTAAAGAAAAAATTAATGGAAGGCATAACTGTTAGTGATGATCATGATAAAGGTGAAGAGCTAAAAGAAAAAGTTATAGTAGGAAACCTTGATTTAACTACTATAGGTGAAAAAGAAGTTGAATATAGAGTTGTAGATAGTTGGGGAAGAAGTTCATTAGTAAAAAGAAAAGTAACTGTATATCCTTTAAATTCATTGGAATATAATTATATTACTCTTAGAAATAATGAAACATTTGACCCTATTTTAACTATTAGGTTAGATGATAAAACAAAAAAGTTTGTAGTTGATAAAATTGACAGAAGTAAAATACCTAGTAGTTTAAGTAATGATACGAAAGTATTTGAACTTAAACTTATAAGAAAAAAGAAAGAAAACTCAAGTACTAAAGAAAGTGAAGAAAATTCAGTTGGTAAAGGTGAAGAAGTAGTTGAAACTATAACTTTAACTAAGGCAGATTTGATGAATGATGAGAAAATTAAAAAAATTAATGAATTATCATATGAATATTCAGATTATATTTCTTTATGGGTTTATGATTCAGAAGATGGTATATTTATTTCTGGTAAATCAGATATAATCTTAAATGGTTTTGAAGCTTCTGGAAGTCAAGAAGCTATGAAGAATACTAGATTTGAAATACAGAAAACTGGTTTAAAATCAATATATAATGAAGCTCCTAAAATAAATGGACTAGATAAAAAGTTATATGTATATAAAAATGATGATATAACTCAAGCTGTTGCAACAAGAAATCTTGAAGTAAAAGATGATAGTGGTGATATTAGTATTGATAGTATAGAAGTTACTGATGTTGATGGAAAAATAGTTAAGCCTGAAAAGAGTGAAAGTAACTCAAAAAGTAAGTTTAAATTTAAATTAAAATCTGAAAATAGTAATGAAGATGATTATATAGAAACTGATGAAATTAGAGAATTTAAATTAAATTATAAAGTTACTGATGCTTGGGGAAGAAGTGCTACATATCAAAGAACTGTATCTGTAATATCAAGGTCTGTATCAAATGACATTAAGTTTTATAATAAGGAAGGAAATGAAAATTTATTTTCACTTAAGTATAATCCTATAACAAATGCATTTGATGTAAGTAAAAAGGAAAATACTCCACCTTCACAAGGAGAACAAAAATCTAGTGAATCAGAAGACCCAGATGAAGCAAAACCATCACAAGGAATAGGTGCTTCAAGTGATGAACAGTTACAAACTAAAACTGGTGATGTTAATGAGGAGACTGAAACAGAAGAAAGACCACCTTCAACTGGGGAGCAACCAGATGGATCTGGAGGAAGTAATAATCAACAAACAAAAGATGAAATTGTATTTAAATTAACTGTATTTAATGTTGATGAACAAGAAGTTGGGAAAATTGAGTTAACAGAAGAAAAAGCAAAAAATATAGAAGAATTAAAAAAAGAATTAGAAAAAATAACAATTTATGATAATTATTATGTTGCATTATGGAGTAATATACCACAAAGAATAAAAATAAAGGGACAGATAGATAATGAAGAATTAAAGAATATAGAAAATTCAAATAATATTGATTATTCAAGTGGTGTAAGTGATAAGGATTTTATTGAAAATGTTAGATTTCATTTTACTGAAGATGGAATACATACAATTTATAATAAAGCACCTGAAATAAGAATTACAAGTGATGAAGTTCTTACTGCTTATGCCGGTGATATTATTGATTATACTCAAAATATACAAGTAGTTGATGATAGAGATAATCCAAAAGGTGATCATATTATTGATAATTCTAAAATAAAAGTTACTATTGTTCCAAAAGAAACTAATAGTGGAGGTTCTAATACTGAAGGAAATGGTGGTTCAGATGGTACAGGTGAAAATCCAGGGTTAGGCACTGAAACAGAAGGCAATCCAGACTCAGGAAGTGAAGATTCTTCTAACTCAGAAAACACAGAAAATCAAGAGCAAACTACAAAAGATGAAGAAGAAGTTCTTATAAATGATGAGCTTTCAAGTGGAACTGAGGATTCAAACAAAACAGAAGAAGAAAAATTCTTAGAAGAACAAAGAGAGCATCTAAAGATAGGTAATAATAAAGTTAAATTAACAGTTCAAGATAGTTGGGGTAGAGAAACAACTATTGAAAGAAATTTATTAATAAAAAATGGTATTGACAAAAATCAAATTATATTTAAAGGAGGAGACGGTCAAGAACCAATAAGAATTAAATTTGATCATGAAACTAAAAATTTAAATATTATTACTCAGAATAGAACATTTGGTAGTGGGGATAATCCCAATTATGTAAAAATAGCTGTATACAGTAAAGAGGGTAATACAAAGGTTAATGAGATAACTTTTAATACAAATGAAACTCCAAATAGTAATAATAAGTTAACTCAGTTAAAAAATTATAAGTTTGAATATGGAGATTATTTTAAAATTTATCATGGACATCCACAGTTGTTTTATATAACAGGTGGTATAAATGATCAAAGAGAAGATTATACTGATGGAGTTCAAAATCCTGAAAACTTATTAGATGTAAAATTTGAAATTACTGAAAGTGGATTAAAATCTGTATATACTAATCCAGATAAAAATAATATAAGTGATAATAAAGTTGTATTTGGACCAGTTGCCCAAGAAAAATTTCCTTTCAAAATTCAAGTTGATTTTGAAAATAATAAATTTAAAGTAATAGATGCAACAGGAACTTTTCTAAAGTATGGTGATGAAAAGATTGTCTATAAAATAGCTCTTATACGAAAAAATACTAATGGAACTACTACAATAGTGAGAGAGAATGAGTTTAGAGGTACTGATTTTGGTAAAAGTGTTATGCATACTGAAGATGAAAATGGAGATAAAAATTGGAATGGACAAAGTTTTCAATATAATGATTGCTTATATTTATGGCATTATGAATCAAATAGATCCATTATAAAAGGTGATATAAAAAATGCAAGAGAAGATTATAGTAATGGTGTTGATGATCCAGATAATATGAATCATGTTGTATTTAGGTTAACTAGTGAAGGAGTAGAGTCTATATATAATAAGGCACCTGAAATAAAAGGTGTAGAAGATATAGATGTATATCAAAATGAAGTATTTAATGTTGGTAACGGAGTAACATATACTGATGATCATGATCCTAATAATTTAACAAAATCAGTTGCGCTTAAACAAAATGGCACAACTACGGTGACAACTAATACTAATTCTAATAGCAATAATAATATAAATTGGCAACTTAACACAAGTCAGCTAGGTGAAAAAATACTAGTTTATACAGCAACTGACCGTTGGGGAAAAACTACAAGAGTAGAAAGAAAAGTTACAGTAAGACCTAACTTATATAAAAATGTATTTAAAGTATATCCTCAAATTAGTAGTGAACAAGTAGGCAATAAACCTGGAGAAAGTGGTGATAGTAATAGTCCAATTGAAATTACTAATCCTGAAGTAACTACTCCACCAAATTCAAATTTAAAAAGTGGTAATACAGGTGATTCTACTTTAAATTCAGGAAATGAAAGCTCTGGAAACACAGGTTCAATTAGTTCAAACTCAGGAGGTAATTCTTCAACATCAAATAAGCCTTGGCAATATGAAGAAAATAAAACTAAAACACCTGCATTTGAAATAGGTTTTGATACTATTACTAATAAATATAAGGTATATAATCAAACAAATGAAAGATTATCTAATGATAAATTAGATGAAACTGCATTTGCAATTCAAATTAAAAATGCAGAGGGTACTGAAAAAAAGAAAATTATTTTAACTGGAAATGATAGAGGTACATCTCCTAAATTATCAGAACTTAATGATTTAGAATATGCTACTGGCGATATTATAAGAGTATATAGAAGTGATTTAAAAGGAATTGAAATCACAGGAGATGTAACTGGGGATATTCCAACTAATGATCAAATGAATAATGATAATAATAAATTCGATTATATGAAAAATACTGGATTCAAAGTTAGTAATGATGGGTTAAGTGCTAAATACAATAAAGCACCTGTTATAACTGGAGTTAAAAAGACTAGAACTATTAGTAAAGGTACTGTAGATTTATTAGATGGAATAACTGTAAGTGATGAAATTGATACAGATATATCTGTAAATTATCTGTACATATATGTAAATGATGAACTTATAGGAACTGTAAATCAAAATCGTAATAGTAATGAAAATTCTTATAGAGAGTATGACTTTAATAAAGTTGGTACTTATAAAGTAAAATATTTACTTTATGATAAATGGGCAAGAACAACCATGATAGAAACTACTGTAAAAGTAGAATCTAAAACAAGAGAAAATGAAATAAAAGTTTATGGGCCTAATGATTTAGATTCAACAAATAATCCAGCATTTAGAATTACTTTTGATACTAAAAATAATAAAATTTTATTAAAAGGACCTAGAGAAGAAAGCATTGTAGAAAAAGAAGATAGTGATGATGCTACTGAATCTGCAAATCAAGAAAATAATAATCAAAATAGTGAAAATCAAGATTCAAGTTTAGCTAGAATAAGTACAGAAAATTACTTTGAAATTGTTGTAAGAAGTTCAAAAGGGGAAGAAAAAGCTAATATATCATTAAATGGTAATACTGACCATGATAAAGAACAATTAAAGAATCTTCATGAGTTACAATTTGATAAATATGATACTATAAGTTTAAAAGCACAAAATCCTAATGCTGTTAAAGTTACAGGAAATATTATTTCAGAAAATTCTAATGGAAATTCAAAAGTTGCTAATTCTTATGAAGATGGCTTTGGAACAACTGATAAGTATTCAAAAGTTAGATTTAAAATAACTGATGATGGGCTTAGAGAGGTAACTCAAAAGGAATTAACTATAAATGGAGCAAATGACATAACTATAAAAAGAGGAGATACCTTAGATCTTTTAAAAGGTGTATCAGTAAATGTTAATGATGAAAATAATGATGATTATAAATTAACAGTAGAAGAAATAACATCTAATGGTAAATCAGTAACTATAGAAGAGGATGAAAATGATACTGATGATTCAAATCAAAATCGGGTAACAACTGAAGATAGGAATAAGTTTACTAAATTAAAAGAAGGAACTTATACTGTAAGATATACTGCAACAAATAGTTGGGGTGCTATTACTACAGTTGATAGAGTAATAACTGTTGAACCTAGAACAGATTTAGAAAAAGTAAAGTTAACTGTAAAAGATATAAATAATAATAATGTTCTTGTAATAGGATTTGATTCTATAACAAGAAAACTTAGAGTAATAGAGCATATAAATGGTAGTATTAACTATTTAGATGATTCACAAGTTTTTGAAATAAATGCATTTGATAGTTTAGGAAAAACTTTAGGAACTATTGCTTTAAGAGGAAGCCAACAAATTGATGAAACTATAATAAATAGAATAAATGCATTTCCTTATGAAGAGGGTTATTCATTAAGTGTTTGGTCAAAAGAGTTAGAAAATAGAATAAATATAGACGGTACTATAAAGGTTGATAATAGTTCTAAAGAAGAAAGCAAAAAAAATAGATATAAAAGAAATCTTTCAGCAGAACAGAAAAAAGATAAAATGGAAAATGGTAGATTTGAAATTTTAAGTGATGGATTAAAATATATCTATAATGAAGCACCTAAATTTGAAGGAGATACTAGTATAGCAATTCCATATTACAAAGGAAACTTATTAAAGGCTCCAGATACTTTAAAAGTAACTGATGACCATGATGGTACAATAAGTCCAACTGAAGTAACTATAAATGATGATAATGTTGATTATGATAAATTAGGAATTCAAGATATAACTTATATTGTTGAAGATAGTTGGGGAAGGCGTGCGGAAAAAGAAGGTAAAATTGAAATTAGATCTGCCATGGATAGTAATAGTATAAATATTTATCCAAAAGAAAATTCAACAACTAGTGGAAGTATTTCAGAAAGCATACAACAACCTAATCAATCATCAGAAAATACTACTGAAGGAGAAACATCTCAAACTAGAATTACTGAAGCTGAAGGTGATAGTGAAAATACTAATCATACTCCAGGAGCTGGAGGTTCAGTAACAGAGGGAACTCAAACTCCAGCAGGAAGTACAGATGGTAGCACTGAAACTGCACCAGGAGAAAACGGTGGTAATAGCAATCAAGAGAGTAGTGGAGAAGGAGATACTACAACTCCAGGAGATGGAAATAATATTGATAATGCAGTTGTTAAAAATAGTTCGTTTTCTATAAAATTTATTAGAGATAATGAATATAATAAAAATAGAATTCAAGTTGTTACTGGAAGCAATGCTGAAAAGACATTTGATTCTAATAATCCTAATGGAACATTCTTAACAGTGAAGATTTATGATGCAAATGGAAGTGAATTAAAATCTGTAGATATTTTAGGTAGTGATACTGGAGTTACTGCAAAAGAAAAAATAGAAAATGAATTAAATAAAGTTAAATCAGATTCAGCGTCTAAAGATGAAACAACAGAACAACCACAAACTGAAACTACTTCAGATGGTGAGGATAGTACAGAAAATTCAACAAATTCAAGTAATGGAAGTTCTCAAGGTGGAAGTAATTCAACAAATAAAAATGACCCAAAATTTGAATACTTTAATGGACAATATATTGCTATAGAAGGTGTAACTGAAGAAACAAAAAACTCTGTAAAAATTCAAGGAACTGTTGTTAATAAAGGTAATGATGTAACTTATGAAAATGGAGTTAGTGATATTGATAAAATTCAAAATGTTAGATTTAAATTTACAGATTTAGGGTTAGAAGCAGTTTATAATAATGCACCAACAATAAAAATAGATAAAGACATTAAGCTAGATGGTACTAAAAGAAAAACTAATTCTAATGTAGAAGAAAATTCATCACAACCTACAAGAACTGCTAATACAGATGATTTTGATGGTACTAAAGGGGATGATTTTAATTATTTAAGAGGTGTTACAATTTCAGATGACCATGATACTTTAACTAAAGATAATGTAGAAGTTAAATGGAATGAAAAGTTTGTAGGTGATAATACTAATTATGAAAATGATGAACAAACTGTTTTAGAAAAAAGTTCAGATGGAGAACATACTTTAGCAGGAAATGGTATAAAAGTATATGGTGAGCAAAAAGTTGGTGAAAATACACTATATTATAAAGTAACAGATTCTTGGGGAAGAATTACTTTTGGAGAAAGAAAAAATATAATGTTAAAAAATGGTATAGTTCAAAATGTAGTTAGATTTGATTCTGATGGAAAAATAATAATGAAATTCGAAAAAGTAGAAACTAATGAACAAGAAGCTGGAAAAATTAAAATAAAATTTGAAGTTTCAAACTTTAATAGGCTTACAAATTCTACTTATGATAAGTATTATGAAATAAAAGTGACTAAACCACAAGAAGAACCAATAACTGTAACTTTAAATGGTAATTTTGATAAAAGAAGAGTATGTGATGCTTTAAGCATAATTAATGAAAAAGAATTTCCTTATGGAACAAAAATTGAATTTTATGCAGGACATCCACAAATCTTTTCTATTGATGGACCAGTTAGAAATGCAGCAGAAGATTATTCAGATAAAGTTCAAAATCCAGAAAATCTTATAAATACTAAATTTGAAATTACAGATGCAGGATTAAAGGCAATTTATATTCCTCCAGAAACTGATAAAATAACTGCAAATGAAAATTTAATATCATTAGTAGCACCAGAAAAAATACCACTTAAGATTAAAATTTCTCCAAGAACCAATAATACTAGAACATCTAATGATGGAACAATATCTATTATAGCTAGTAATGGTACACAAATTGATTATGATGTAAATAAAATTGTATTTACAATGATATTAAAGGGAAAAAACGGAGATGTTAAAAAAGAGATTAATATTAAGGGAAATGTAAATGGTAATGCTCAGTCAATTAGAGAGCAATTTAATGATTTTAATTATCAATATGGAGATACATTAACTATTTCTCATACAACACCTAAAAAAGTTCTTATAAAAGGTAAAATAGGAAATGCTAGAGAAGATTATTCTGATGGTGTAGATAATAGTTTAAATTTAACAGAAGCAGTATTTACATTAACAGAAAATGGTTTAGTAGCAACTTATAAGTCTGCTCCTCAAATAATGGGAATGATTGATATTGAAGTAGAAAAAGGAGGAATTATAGATTATAAAACATTAAAGGATAGTGTATCAGCTAAAGATAACATTGATGGAAAAATTGAAAATATACAGTATGGTAATGAAGATATAGATACATCTAAAGTTGGTATGTATGAATTTACATATACAGTTACTAATAGTAATCAACGTACTACTACAAAATCAAGTACAATAACTGTTTATGATAGACCAACAATTGCAACAAATAAAAATGCAATCATAGAACTTAATTCGGTAGAAAGTGATAAAAAATCTATTGAAAAGTATTTAAAAACAGCTGTAGATGTAAGTGATGATGATGATAAGCTTTATAATAAAACTACTAAGGTAGAAGTTAAAAGTAATGATGTTAATCCTAATAAAGCTGCTACTTATCATGCAACATATGTTGCTACTGATTTATATGGAAAGACAACGGAGAAAGAAGTTGATATACAAGTTGTTAGAACTATAAATGTAACAGTACCAACTAAGCTTCCATTCCAAGTTGTAACAAACTTAATGCCAAGTGAAGAGGGAACTACAGAAAATGATGGGTTTGTATCTGGAGTATTAAAATTAAAAAATAATAATACAAGTCCAGTAAAAGTTACTGTTGAATCATTTGCTAAGAAAGCTGATTCAGGAGAACTTGAAATTGTAGATCCAGACTCTTGTAATTGGGAAAATCTTGGAATTGAGGAATCAATGAAAAAGATGGCATTAGGTATTTATGTAAAAGAAGGAACTTTAACAGAATCAAATTATAATACAGAAAGTAATCCTTTATGGTTATCAACAGATAAACAATCTAATGATACATCCAATATGGATTCTCCAGGAGATTCAGAAGAGCCAAGTTCAAGAACTGGAGCAAATGAAGATTCTAATGAAAATCAAGTTAATGTAATAAATACCTCAATAGGAGTATTACCAAGAAGAGAAACAATGAGTTCTGAACCAAAAGAAGCTAGTATAGGATTTATAAGTAAACATGGTAAAAACTTTAAAGGTGGAAGTGTTACAGGAAAATTCCAGTTAGTATTTAAATTTGAATAATTAAAGAAAAAATAAAGGGAGCAGTTTAGATTAATTACTGCTTCCTTTTTAGTTTAATTTTTAGTGAATTAAATATTGCTATGATATAATTAAAGTTATATTATGATAGATAAAAGTTATTTTATATAACAAGAATATATTAAATTAAAAAGGAGAATTAGATATGAAAGTAGCTGTATTATTAGCAGAAGGATTTGAAACTATAGAAGCATTAACAACAGTAGATATATTAAGAAGAGCAGGTGTAGAATGTCATACATTTGCTACAAAAAATCAAGAGGTAACAACATCGCATCATATAACATTAAAGGCAGATAAAGTTTTTAATGAAGAAATTAAGGATTATGATGTGGTGGTATTACCAGGTGGAATGCCAGGAGCAGTAAATTTGAGAGATGATGAAAGAGTTATTAATTTATTAAAAGAGTTTAATAGCAAGAACAAAATAATTGCTGCTATTTGTGCAGGACCAATATCATTAGGTAAAGCTGGCATAAGTGAAGGTAAGAATGTAACATGTTATCCAGGATTTGAAGAGCAATTAGGGAACTGCAATTATCAAAAAGAATTAGTAGTTATTGATAGAAATATAATTACAGGAAGAGGGCCAGCAGCAGCAATTCCATTTGCTTTTGAAATATTAAAACAAATAGCACCAGAAAAAGTAGATGAGATAAAAAAGGCAATGCTTTTTTAAAAGGATAATTATGATGGAAAGATGGACTGTTAGAAATGTAAAGTTTAATACTATAGGTTTTGCAAAAGCATTAGGTGTTAGCCCTGTTGTTGCAAAACTTATGGTTAATAGAAGTATATATGAATTAAATGAAGCAAAATCTTTTTTAAATTCAACTATAGATAATTTTCATGATGGAAAGAGTATGAAAGATTTATCTAAAGCAGTAGCTTTAATAAAAGAGAGTATAGAAAACAATAAGAAAGTACTTATAGTGGGAGATTATGATGTAGGTGCGAGACGTTCCTAACTGAAAAGGTTAGGCATGCAGATGTAAATCTGTAGAGAACTGTTTGAGTGAGAAATGGAATGATTGGGTAACGCCTTGAAACATTTTCGATGATACTCCGACTTGCGGTTTGAAAGCTAAATAAAAATCGTAAGAAGCTCGGTGAAGTCGGCAGAAGTATTCCTAAGTATAGAAGTGACTAAAGTAAGGTTGGTTAAAAGCGATCAGAGTCCACTTGCCCAAAAAGGTTATGAAAGTATATGGAATATGATATGCCGGTCGTCCTATAAACTGTCTATGATGAGAATGGTGGGGTAAGGCCTACTGACGAACTCTCGAATGTACGGGACTATACGTAGACCTTATGGAAACATAAGGGGCTCCAAGAGGAGTGAACATGAGGTAAAGTAAAAATCTGACGTTATGAAATACCTTACGGTGTTAAAGGCACCGTCCAGTGTTCAGGACCATAGAGAGCATCTAAGGGCAGATAGAATGGATAACTCAAACGGAACGTCGGAAGTTTGGTACGTGGAGATTTTAGCTAATCAAAGAAGCGGTCGAAATATAAATAAGATTCTTTAGTATTTCACTAAAGTTGATTTAGTAAATTCGTTTAATCAAATGAAAGTGATGCCATGGTACCAGTGAAACAGTGATAATAAGCTGCGGAGGGACGGGTATCAGTCAATATTTTGGAATTGTTTAAGTAATATAGTTAATAATAGGTTCTAATGTGAATAAGAGAATCAAATCCAAAGTATAGTTAATCTTTGGAGGTGATGACTATAACCAATAAAGTGTTAAAAGTAACAAAAATTCGAAATACGGAATACTACGATATGACGTATGTATTTGATGATTTATATGCCAAAAGTTTGAAGAACCAAAAGTTCACGAACCTTCTAGAAATAATACAAATGGAGGAAAATATCAAGCTTGCTTATAGGAATATGAGGAAGAATAGTGGTGGTAGGACTCCTGGTATAGATAATTTAACGATTAATCATATCAACTCTATTTGCGAGGATGAATTTCTAAGAATAGTGAAATCTAAGATGAGAAATTATCATCCTAAACGAGTAAGAAGAGTTGAAATACCAAAAGTAAATGGGGAGATGAGACCTTTGGGTATCCCAACAATATGGGACAGGATTATTCAACAGTGTTTCCTACAGGTTTTAGAACCAATATGTGAAGCGAAATTCTTTGAGAGAAGTAATGGATTCAGGCCAAATAGGTCTGTAGAAAACGCCATTGCACAAAGCTACAAAATGATGCAGATGTATAAATTGCATTATGTAGTAGATGTAGACATCAAAGGGTTCTTTGATAACGTTAATCATGGAAAATTGTTAAAGCAACTATGGGAAATTGGTATTAGAGATAAAAGAGTAATAGCTATGATATCAAAAATGCTAAAAGCCGAAGTTGTTATGCCAGATAAGAGTATTGTAAAAAGTGAGAAAGGTATACCACAAGGAGGAGTTTTTTCACCATTATTAGCAAATGTGGTTTTGAATGAATTGGACTGGTGGGTGGCGAGCCAATGGGAGAGGTTCCCTGCGAGAAATTTTGTAGAAAAACCAAGATCTGATGGTAAAGGCACTAACCTATCGAGTAAATACAGAATGTTACAGCGGAGTACACTCAAACCATGTTATATCATTAGATATGCCGATGATTTCAAAATCTTTTGCTCAAACTATGAGGACGCAAGGAAAATATTCTTTGCAACAAAAGATTTCCTAAAAAAGAGATTGAACTTGGAAATAAGTGAGGATAAGTCAAAAATCACGAATCTAAGAAAAGAATACTCTGAATTTTTGGGATTTAAAATGAAAGTGTATCAAAAAGGCGACAAATGGAAAGTTAAATCTCATATGTGTGACAAAGCCTATGATAGAACAAGGAAAGAGCTAAAAAAAGCCATGGATGTTATCAAAGATACAGAAGGTTCAGCCAATACTGGCAGAGCAATCAGTATATATAATGCGAAAGTTATTGGTATACATCAATATTTTCAACTGGCAACTATGATTTCAGAAGATGTTTCAAAAATATCGTATGAAATTCAACACAAATGTAAATCTCGCAAATTAGAAAGAAGAATTGAACGAACTGGCAGAACAAAGCAAGGATATATTGAGAAAATATATGGAGCCAGTAAACAGCTAAGGTATATAAATGAAGTTGCTATAGCACCTATTGGATACTGCAAACATAAAAATCCAATGTATAAGAAAAAGAAAGTTAACAAGTATACGCCTGAAGGAAGGGAACTGATATACAAAAATATATCAGTGAGTCAGACAGCAATACAATACATGCTTAACAATCCTATTGAAAACAGGAGTATTGAATACAATGATAACCGTATTTCATTATATGTAGGACAACAAGGTAAATGTGCTGTAACAGGAAATGTATTAGATTTTTACAACATGCACTGTCATCATAAAATTCCAAGAAAAATGGGAGGAACGGATGAGTATAATAACCTTGTTATAGTTGAAAGAGAGGTACATACTCTGATACATGCAGTTGATGAAGAAGTTATAGCGAAGTTATTAGGAAAACTTAGTCTGGATAAAAAGAAACTTGCAAAATTAAACACGCTGAGAACTAAGAGCGGAAACAAAGCTATAAATTGGTAAAACTATATTTTCTATAAAATAATAACTTAATTTTGATGGAACGCCGTGTGAGCGGGAAACTCTCATGCACGGTGTGAATCGGGGGAAAAGATGGAGATAGTATCAAAGTCTTACCTATCGATATATGGCGTTATAAGTACTTATATTCTAAATGAGGCGTTGACTAGATGTAATGCTAATGTAAGTTTTCATATACCAGATAGAATAAAAGAAGGTTATGGAATAAACGAAAGTATAATTAGAAAAGCAGCAGAAGATAATATTGATGTCATTATTACTTGTGACAATGGAATATCTGCCATAGATCAAATTAAATTAGCTAAAGAATTAGGGTTAAAGGTTATAGTAACAGATCATCATGATATTCCATTTATAGAAAAAGAGGATGGAAGTAGGGAATATATAATTCCAGAGGGAAATTGTGTTGTAAATCCTAAGAGAAAAGATTGCAACTATCCATTTAAAAGTTTATGTGGAGCTGGAGTTGCTTTTAAGTTTATTGAAGAACTTTATAGGCAATTTAATATCCCTAAAAGTGAAGCTATTGAACTGCTACAATATGTTGCTATAGCTATTGTTTGTGATGTAGTGGATTTGGTAGATGAAAATAGAATAATGCTTAAAAAAGGATTGGAACTTATTAATAATACAAATAATATTGGTTTAAGGGCGTTATTTAAGGCAACTGGTTTAGAAGGAAAAATTATTAATGTTTACTCTTTAGGTTTTGTTATAGGGCCTAGCATTAACGCTTCTGGAAGATTAGAGCAAGCCATATGGGCATTGAAATTATTAATGGAAGAAAATAAAGAGTTGGCAGAAGAATTAGCTCACAAGCTTCATGAATTAAATAAGGATAGGCAAGAATTAACAAAGGAAGGTTTGGAAAAAGCCATTGAAGTAATTGAAAAAAATAATATGAATAAAGATAAAGTTTTGGTGGTATATCTAGAAGATGTTCATGAAAGTATAGCAGGGATAATTGCAGGAAGAATTAGAGAAAAGTATAATCTACCAGCTATTGTGCTTACAAAGACCCATGATGGAGCTAAGGGGTCAGGACGTTCTATAGAAGAATATAATATGTATGAAGAATTAATAAAATGTAAAGATATTTTAGGAAAGTTTGGTGGACATCCAATGGCTGCTGGAATGTCAATTCCCAAAGAAAATATTGAAGAGTTTAGAAAAAGACTTAATGAACTTACAGTTTTAACTGATGAAGATGTAATTCCTAAGGTATCCATTGATATGCCACTTCAATTAAGTGAGATAAATTATGGACTTATTGATGAAATAGCTAAGTTAGAACCTTATGGAAAAGGTAATTCTAAGCCAAGTTTTGCAGTGAAAAATTTAACTGTAAGAGGAGCTAGAGTGTTAGGTAAAGATAAAAACGTTTTAAAATTAAACTTAACAGATGGAAATTTGTTTATTGATGGTATATTTTTTGGTGATGTTGATGCTTTTGAGGAAGAAGTTAAAAATAGCTATGGTGAAATGGAATATATGAAACTTTTAGATGGTAATGCAAGAGGTATTAAAATGGATTTTGTTTATTATCCAGAAATTAACGAATATATGGGGAATAAAAAGGTACAAATAGTAATAAATAATTTTAGAATAGCACAATAATTGTAAAAAATAAAAAAAAATAAATTAGATTAATATAAAAGTATAGACATAATAATAAAAAATAAGTAAAATAGTATTTGATTAAAAAAGGGATATGTTCAGTATAGTGGGCATATCCCTTTTGTAATTATATTACAAAAGAAAATTTAGGGGATGAATTATGAATAATAAGAGGATAATTTCGTTTTTATTAGCTGTAGGAGTAGTGGTATCTTCTATTTCAAGTGTTACTTTTGCCGATGTTGAAGAAGATGTTATTAATGCACAAGCTAAATATGAAGAATATCAAAAAAATGTAGATAAAATGACTGAAGAAATAGTAAAATTTAACAGTGAAATAGAACAATGTTTAAGAAATATTGAAGAAGCAGAAAGTGAATTATCTACGTTAAATTTACAAATTCAAAATAATGAATTAAAAATTAAAGGTTTAGAAGAGCAAATAAAAGAAAGAGAAAAAATTAAAGACAAGCGTCTAAGAGAATATCAAAAAAATGGTGGAAATATTAATTATGCTACGCTAATTTTTCAAGCTGAAAATATTATGGATTTACTAGATAAGATGTATGTAACTACAAAGCTTATTAGAATGGATAGAGAAATAGCTGATAGTATTAATGAAGATAAGAAAGAATTAAGCAATATACTTGAGCAACAAGAATTAAATAAGCAGACAATTCAAGAGTTATTAGTAACCCTTGAAGAAGATAAAATACTATTAGAAGAAAAGAAAAAAGAGCAAGAAGAGTTATTAACAGAATTGAAAGAGGAACAGAAAAAATTCGGTGTAGAAGTTTTAGAAGTGGCAGAAATGGCATTATTAAAAGTTCAAGAGGATGTAATAAATGATTCAGGAAGCTCTATTAGTAGTTTAAAAGGTGCAATTAGTCAATTGAAGGCTCTAAAGGAAAATCAATTAACTATGGAAGGACCTAAAAATAAAGTAGATTCACTAATAAATGCTGCAAATGAAAGAATTAGTTATTTAGAAGAGCAAGCAAGATTAGAAGCAGAGCGTATTGCTCAGGAAGAGTCATCTAAAAATCAAACCCCAGATTATTGGTTTGAAATAGAAGGTGAAGTTGCAACGGGACAAGATATTGTTAATTATGCTTATAATTTTTTAGGTCGTCCATATGTTTGGGGAGCAGTAGGACCAGATACATTTGATTGTTCAGGATTTACAAGCTATGTGTATAGACATTGTGCAGGTATAGAAATAACAAGAACTACATACACTCAAATTAATGTAGGAGTTCCTGTTTCATATAATAATATGCAACCAGGTGATTTGGTATTTACTTATGACAATGAACATGTTGGAATTTATGTGGGAGGTGGAATGTACATTAATGCTACATATCCAGGTTCAACTGTAAGAGTTACACCTGTTACTAACTTCTATGCAGCTAGAAGAGTATTATAAAAGTAGAGGAGCTATTATTTAAAATAGCTCCTCTACTTTTATAAATCAAAGGATTTGTGAAATTTTATTTTAAGCCTTGTTCGTATTGTTCTACCATACGTTTAACCATTTCTCCGCCAACGCTACCACATTGCTTAGAAGTTAAATCGCCATTGTAATCACTAAATGGTACTCCCATTTCGCTAGATACTTGGTTTTTAAATTTTTCTAATCCGCCTCTTGCTTCAGGTACTAATGTTTGTGACTTTGAATTTGAGTTTGACATTAATTATTCATCTCCTTTTCCTTTGACAGTAATATCTTGCCCAAATATTAAAACTCTATTTTATTTAATTCAAGGAAATGGTGGAAAAAAAATATTGAAGTGGTAAAATGATAATGAAATAAATAATTATAGGGGTGTAACACAATGAGTAAATATAAGATAATAATGACTGGTGGAGGTACAGCAGGACATGTCACTCCAAACTTAGCTTTAGCTCCAAAGCTTAAAGAAAAGGACTTTGAGATAAAATACATAGGTAGCTACAATGGTATAGAAAAAGAAATAATTACTGATGCAGCTATAGAATATTATCCTATTTCTTCAGGGAAATTAAGAAGATATTTTGATGTTAAAAATTTTACAGATCCTTTTAAAGTTATGAAAGGTATTTGCCAGGCATTAAGTATATTATCTAAGGAAAAACCAGATGTAGTATTTTCAAAAGGTGGTTTTGTGGCTGTACCAGTAGTTATAGCAGCTTCAATTAAGAAAATACCAGTAATAGCTCATGAATCAGATTTAACACCAGGTCTTGCTAATAAGTTAGCAGCACCATTTTGTAATAAATTATGTGTAACATTTAGAGAAAGCTTAAAATATATAAATGAAGGTAAGGGAGTACTTACAGGAACACCTATTAGAGAAGAGATATTAAAAGGAAGCAGAATTAAAGGTAAGGAAATCTGTGGATTTAAAGATGAAAAGGAAATATTATTAGTGATAGGTGGAAGCTTAGGTGCCAAAAGCATAAATGATGAAGTAAGAAAAAATTTAACAAATATATTAAAAGAGTTTAATGTTATTCATATATGTGGAAAAGGAAACTTAGATGCTAGTTTAGAAGGAATTGTAGGCTATAAGCAATATGAATATGTTAAGGAAGAATTGCCACATATGCTTAAAGCTTGTGATTATGTTATTTCTAGGGCAGGAGCTAATGGAATATTTGAACTTTTAGCACTTAAAAAGCCTACATTATTAATTCCTCTATCAAAAAAGGTAAGTAGAGGAGATCAAATTTTAAATGCTGCTTCCTTTGAAAAAGAAGGTTATTCTTTAGTGTTAGATGAAGATGAAATGATGGAAAAAGATTTATTAATGAGTAAATTAGAAGAATTAAAAAGTAAGAAAAATGAATTAATAATGAATATGGAAAAAAGTACTGCAAAAAATGGAGTGGATGCAATAATAGATATAATAATGAAAAGTATTTAGTAATAAATGGTAAATAAGGAAAAGATATCTTGAAAAATATTTGCAGTGATATATAATAAATATAGAGCGATAAATAATAAACAATCTTTGATGAGGTGCTATTATTCGGCTCTTGTGGGTGGAGAGATGATAAATTTATACACAAATAGTCCTCAATTATGAAGGAATCATGATTTGATGTAATTGGTAAATTGGCTATAAAAGAATCGCTTACAAAAGAGGAAATTAAGTTTGCTGAAGACCTAGGTAGCACTTTGGCTAATAAGGTTAATCAGCCTTGCTAAAAAGCAAGGGTATTAATATATACTTAAGGAGGAAGATATTCGTTAAAGAATATCTTCTGTCTGTTTTATAGAAAAGTTAATAAATTTAAAGGGGGAGAAGAGAATATTATGAGAAAGATGAAGACTATGGATGGTAATACTGCTGCTGCACATATTTCATATATGTTTACAGAAGTAACTGCAATCTATCCAATAACACCATCATCACCAATGGCAGAACATGTTGATGAATGGGTTGCACAAGGGAGAAAAAATATTTTTGGAAGACCAGTTAAAGTAATGGAAATGCAATCAGAAGCAGGTGCAGCTGGAGCAGTTCATGGTTCATTACAAGCAGGTGCCTATACTACAACTTATACTGCATCTCAAGGTTTATTATTAATGATACCAAATATGTATAAAATAGCAGGTGAAAGATTACCAGGAGTTTTCCATGTATCTGCTAGAGCATTAGCTACATCATCATTAAATATATTTGGAGATCATCAAGATGTTATGGCTACAAGACAAACAGGTTTTGCTATGCTTGCTGAAGGATCAGTACAAGAAGTTATGGATTTAGCAGCTGTTGCGCATTTAACTGCCATAAAAACAAGAATGCCTTTTTTAAACTTCTTTGATGGATTTAGAACATCACATGAAATTCAAAAAATTGAAGTTTTAGATCAAGAAGAATTAGCACCATTAGTTGATATGAAAGCTGTAGAAAATTTTAGAAAGACAGCAATGAATCCAGATCATCCAGTTACAAGAGGTACAGCACAAAACCCTGATATTTACTTCCAAACTAGAGAAGCAGTAAATAAATATTATGATGATATTCCAACAGTGGTAGAAGACTATATGGCTGAAATCACTAAATTAACAGGAAGAGAATATCATTGTTTCGATTACTATGGAGCAGAAGATGCTGATAGAGTAATTATTGCAATGGGTTCAGTAATAGATGCCATTGAAGAAACTGTTGATTACTTAAATGCTAAAGGAGAAAAAGTTGGTTTAGTAAAAGTAAGACTTTACAGACCATTCTCAATTGAAAGATTATTAAGGACTATTCCAGATACAGTTAAGAAAATTGCTGTATTAGATAAGACTAAGGAACCAGGATCAATTGGAGAACCTTTATATTTAGATGTTATAAGAGCATTCTATGGAAAAGAAAATGCTCCAATGATAGTAGGAGGAAGATTTGGCTTAGGTTCAAAAGATCCAAATCCATCTCATATAGCAGCAGTTTATGCAAACTTAAATGCTGATGAGCCTAAAAATGGATTTACTATAGGAATAGTAGATGATGTTACCAATACATCTTTAGTAGTTACAGATGATATTGATGCTACACAAGAAGGAACAAAAGCATGTAAGTTCTGGGGATTAGGATCTGATGGTACTGTAGGTGCTAATAAGAGTGCTATTAAGATAATAGGTGACCATACAGACATGTATGCTCAAGGTTATTTTTCATATGACTCTAAAAAATCAGGTGGTATTACAGTATCTCACTTAAGATTCGGTAAGAAACCAATTAAATCTCCATATTTAATCAATAAAGCTGATTTTGTAGCATGTCATAACCAATCTTATGTATATAAATATGATGTATTAGAGGGATTAAAGAAAAATGGAAGTTTTTTATTAAATACTATTTGGACTCCAGAAGAAGTGGAAGAAAAATTGCCAGCTTTTATGAAGAAATTCATTGCTGAAAATAATATTTCCTTCTACACTTTAAATGCAGTTAAGATTGCACAAGAAATTGGTCTTGGTGGAAGAATTAACATGATAATGCAAGCTGCGTTCTTTAAGATAGCAGATATAATTCCTGTAGAAGATGCAATTAAATACTTAAAACAAGCAGTTGTAACTTCTTATGGTAAGAAAGGTGAAAAAGTTGTAAACATGAATAATGCTGCTATAGATGCAGGTGTAAAAGCTATAGTTAAGATAGATGTACCAGCTTCATGGGCTACAGCTACTTCTAATGAGGAAGCAGTAGCTACAATTAACATTCCAGAATTCGTTAAAGAAATAGTTGAACCAATGAATAGACAACAAGGTGATACTATTCCAGTTTCAATATTCATTAAAAATGGAATGGAAGATGGTACTTTCATGGCAGGTACTGCTGCATATGAAAAGAGAGGAATAGCTATTAATGTGCCAAAATGGCAGGAAGATAAATGTATTCAATGTAATCAATGTGCATTTGTTTGTCCTCATGCTGCCATTAGACCTTTCTTATTAACTGAGGAAGAAAAGGACAATGCACCAACAAGTATGAAGATAGTTGCAGCTAAAGGGTTAAAGAATGAAACACCATATTATTATTCATTAGGGGTATCTCCACTTGATTGTACAGGATGTGGAAATTGTGCTGAAGTATGTCCGGCTCCAGGAAAAGCATTGGTAATGAAGCCACAAGATACTGAACATGATCAAATAGAAGCTTGGGATTATGCAGTAGCAAAGATTAAAAATAAGAAGAACCCAATGAACAAAAATACAGTTAAAGGAAGCCAATTTGAGAGGCCTTTACTTGAGTTTTCAGGTTCATGTGCAGGATGTGGAGAAACTCCATATGCTAAGCTAATTACTCAATTATTTGGTGATAGAATGATGGTAGCTAATGCTACAGGATGTTCATCAATTTGGGGTGGTTCTGCTCCAGCAACACCATACACTGTAAATCAAGAAGGACATGGACCAGCATGGGCTAACTCTTTATTTGAAGATAATGCTGAATATGGTTTGGGTATGTTTTTAGGTGTTGAAGCAATAAGAAATAGAATTGCTGAAAATGTTAAAAATGCTTTAGAAGAAGAAATATCTCAAGATGTAAAGGAAGTATTAAGAGCATGGCTTGAAGACATGAATAATTCTGATGGAACCAGAGAAAGAGCAAAGGATATGGTTGCTGCCTTAGAAGGATGCGATGCTCCAATAGCACAAGAAATATTAAAAGACAAGGAATACTTGGTTAAGAGATCTCAATGGATATTTGGAGGAGACGGTTGGGCTTATGATATAGGATACGGCGGAGTTGACCATGTACTAGCTTCAGGAGAAAATGTAAATATATTTGTATTCGATACAGAAGTTTATTCAAATACTGGTGGACAATCTTCGAAAGCTACTCCAACTGCTGCAATAGCTAAGTTTGCTGCATCAGGAAAGAGAACTAAGAAGAAAGACTTAGGTATGATGGCAATGAGCTATGGTTATGTATATGTAGCTCAAATCTGTATGGGTGCTGATAAGAATCAAACACTTAAAGCTATTGCAGAAGCTGAAAGCTATGATGGACCATCATTAATAATAGCTTATGCTCCATGCATTAACCATGGTATTAAAGCTGGTATGACAAATTCACAAGCAGAAGCTAAGAAGGCTGTTGATTGCGGATATTGGTCATTATATAGATATAACCCTAGCTTAAAAGCTGAAGGAAAAAATCCATTTAGTTTAGACTCTAAAGAACCTAAGGGCGATTTTAAAGAATTCTTAATGGGTGAAGTAAGATATGCATCTCTTGCTAAATCTTTCCCAGAAGTGGCTAATCAATTGTTTGAAAAGACACATGCTGATGCAATTGAAAGACTAAACAACTACAAGAGACTTGCAAATCAATAATAGTAAAAAATAAGTGATAAAAGTTAAATTATTTTTGAAAAAAAGAATAATTTAACTTTTATTTTTTAATGAATGGGGGTACAATGATAAAGATTAATAATATTAGGAGGAAAAACAATGAGCGAAAAAGAATTAGATAAATGTGGATGTGGAGATAGCTGTGGATGTGGAGATAACCACGGACATGATGGATGTGGATGTGGTTGTGGAGAACACGAACATGAACACTTTGTAATAGATTTAGAAGACGATAACGGAAATATAATTTCATGCCCAATTGTTGATGCTTTTGAATATGAAGAAGCTGAATATGTTTTAGCTCAAAATCCAGAAGATGACTCAGTATACTTATTTAAATCATTGGAAAATGGTGAGTTAACAGTACCAGAAGAAGCTGAATTTGATAAGGTTTCTAAGTACTATGAAGAAGTATTAGCAGATCAATAATTTAAAGTGCCCTTAATGGTTTTAATATTATGTAACACTAAAACCTTAGTGGGCACTTTTTTTATATTAATACATTTACTTTTTTATACCAAAATGATATATTTTAACTATAATTAATTAAAAATATAGGTTGACTTATAAGGTATTAAAGCTAACTTTAACGAAAGAAAAAAGGTGTATAAAATGAAGTATGCAGATTTACATATTCATTCAAATTATTCTGATGGAATAAAAAGTCCAGAAGAAATAATTGACTCAGCAATAAAAGATAATATTAAATACATATCTATAACAGATCATGATTCTATAGCATCACAGTATGTTACTAAAAATGACTATAAAGAGGTAAATATAATTCCAGGAATAGAGCTTAGTACTGAATTTAGAGAAATGGAATTACATATACTTGGATATTTTATGGATATTGATAATAAAGAATTAAAAGAAGTTGTAGATGAATTAAATACTCAAAGAATGAAAAGAGTTGAAGATATACTATTTAACTTAAAAAAACATAATATCAAGCTAGATTTAGAAGATTTAGCAATAGATATAGATTCAACTGTAGGAAGAAGCCATGTAGCAAATGCAATGGTTAGAAAGGGATATTTTGATAATTATAAAAGTGCATTTAGAAGTTTTTTAGTACAAGGAAAGCCTGGATATGTAAAAGGATTTAGATTAAATTATAGAGATTGCATAGATGTGATTAATAATTCTGGTGGAATAGCTATTTTAGCTCATCCAGGTCAAATATATAGAAAAATAGAAGTCGAGAATATTTTAAGGGAATTAAGATGTTTTGGACTTAAAGGAATAGAGGTATATCATCCAAGTCATTCTCAGGGGGATATAAATAAATTTTTTAATTTAGCTAAAAAATATAAGTTATGCATAAGTGGAGGAAGTGATTATCACGGTAGAACTTTAGGATATGATAATTTATCTATAGGTAGTTATGGATTAAATGAAGAGTATTTAGAAAAGTTTATTAAATTTAATAAGAGATAATGGGGGCACGTCAATGGAATTATCA
>ERZ827363.77-NODE-77-length-95600-cov-17.475001_pt1 | contig 95600 bp, 79 predicted proteins | sample MGYA00519776_ERZ827363 | MGnify/ENA primary metagenome ERZ827363 (study PRJEB31778, sample SAMEA3449288) | human gut metagenome | biome: human gut; feature: human-associated habitat; material: faeces | place: United Kingdom | collected 2010/2012 ... | reverse complement strand
GTTGAAAAAGGAAAAATCTCAATATGGGTATGTTTGTCCATATTTCGAGTAGCAGTGTTAACAGATGACAAGAATAACAGGGTTAGCCACAGGACTTGATGTAGATACTCTAGTTAAAGAAACAATGCAAGCATATCAAACAAAAATAGATACAGTGGATCAACAAAAGAAAGTAGTTGAACTTCAACAAGAAATGTATAGAGAGGTAATAACAGATTGTAGAAATTTCTATAATGATTACTTTGATATATCTAAATCTAACAGTATTCTATTACAAAAAAATTGGTCAGCAACTACTTTTGAATCTTCAAGTTCAGCAGTAACAGTAACTGGAGGAGCAGGGGCAGAAGCAGCAAACTATTCAGTAAAAGTTGAAAGTATAGCAAAAGCAGCTTCTTTTAAATTAGAAAGTAGTAAGGCAAATGGAACTGTTTATATAAATAATGTGAAGGTTGAATTAGGTAATGATAAAAGTGATGCTGAAAAAGTTAAAATAATAAATGAAGCATTAAAAGGAAAAGGTGTTACTGCCAAATATAGTGAATTTGAAAAAGGTATAATTCTTACTACAGATAAATTAGGTTCTGATGAAACTATAAGTTTTACAACACAAGCACCTAAAGAAAAGCAAGAAAGTAGTAATTATTTTGAAAATTTAATTAAGGACTTTGAAGCAGATAATGGTGTAACTACCAGCAGTGGTAAAAAAGAATTTACTTTTAAAGTAGATGTTACACAAGTAACAGTTGATTGTACTGATGGAATTTCAGAAGAAAAAATAAAAGAAGCTATGAAAAAAACTGGTATGGATATTGTTGAGGAAAAATCAGGTGGGTTTAAAATAACTTATCCAGCAGATAGTAATGCAGTAAAAGCTAATGGCTCAGATTGTAAAGCTACCATAACTAAAGATGGAAAAACATATGAAGTTGTAGGTAATAAAACTAACAATATTACTTTAGATGGTGTTACATTTAAATTTAATAATATAACAAAAGAAGATGCACAAATAACTGGTAAAGCAGATGTTACAAAAGTAAAAGAAAATATTGTTAAGTTTGTTAATGATTATAATAAGTTAATGGAAAAATTAAATACATTAATAACTGAAAAAAGAGATAAAAGTTATATGCCATTAACTGATGCTCAAAGGAAAGAAATGAGTGAAAGTGAAATTGAACTTTGGGAAAAGAAAGTTAAAGAAGGTCAATTAAGTAGAGATAGTGATTTAACAAGAATAAGAAATGCCATGAAAAGTACCATGAGTAGTTTAGTTGGAGGAACTTCAAGCTCATTAAAATCCATTGGAATAACTCCAGTATCAGATTATAACGGAACTAAAAATGGAACATTTACAATAGATGAAGACAAATTAACTAGTGCTTTAGAAAGTAATATGGAAGATGTAATGAAGCTATTTGTAAGTACAGGTACTGATAAAGATGAAAGTGATAAAGGTTTATTACAAAAATTAAAATCAGTTTTTGACACAGAAACTCAAACTAACAAGGGCTCATTAATTAAAAAAGCTGGTATAGTTGGATCATCTACAGCATCTAATAATACTTTAAGTAAACAAATTACAAAATATGAAGAAAAAATATCAAGAATGCAAACTATTTTTTCAAGTAAACAACAAGCTCTATATACAAAATATTCAAGACTTGAAACATTGATGAATAACTTAAACTCTCAATCAAATTATTTAACTTCAATGCTTTCTAGTTAGGAGTGTTATTTATGAGAACTTTATTAAAAGAATATAAAGAAATATCATTAAAACTTTTATATGAACTTAAAAAAGACAACTTAAATGAAGCTTTTAAACTTAGTGAAGAAAGACAACAAATATTATATAAATTAAGTGGAATGACTATAGATAAAACTATAGATTTAGAGAAAGAATTTAATATTTATTCTTTAGATAATGAAATACAAGAAGAGATAAAAAAACAAAGAATAGAAATTAAAGAAGAAATGGAGCAAACAAAGCGTCAAAAAATGGCTAATTCAGTATATGGAAGACAATTTGAAGATATATACTTTTTAAATAAACAAATTTAAATAAATTTTTATAAAAAGTGTAAAGTGTATCAAAAAAATGTCGAATATATAAAAGTAAGGTTAATTATTAAACATTACAAAATATATAAATAATTGACAAGGAAGTCAAAAAGGAAAAATCAAGGAGGAACACTAAAATGATTATTAATCACAATATGAATGCGTTAAATGCGCACAGAAACATGAACGTTAACAATACAGCTGCTGGTAAATCAATGGAGAAATTATCTTCAGGTTTAAGAATTAACAGAGCTGGTGATGATGCTGCAGGTCTTGCAATATCAGAAAAAATGAGAGGACAAATCAGAGGGTTAACTCAAGCTTCAAGAAATGCTTCTGATGGTATCTCAATGATTCAAACAGCTGAAGGTGCTTTAAATGAAACTCAAAACATTCTTCAAAGAATGAGAGAATTATCAGTTCAATCTTCAAATGATACAAATACTGCTGCAGATAGACAATCTATCCAAAAAGAAATTGAACAATTAACTCAAGAAATTGATAGAATTGGTAATAACACAGAGTTCAATACTCAATCTTTATTAAAAGGTGATGGTTCAGTTAAATTAGATGTAACTGGAGTCACTATAGCTACAATGACAGCAGGAACAGACACTACTACAAAAGAAGCAAGTTTAACTTTAAAAACTCAAAATACTTTAGGGATAGAGACAAAAGCAAAATTAAATTTAAATGGACATGAAATTAATTTATCTATAGCACCTAATGCTGCAGGAACGCAAGCTGAACTTGCTACAAAAATACAAAGTGAGCTTCAAAAATCTATAGATGATAATGCAGAATTAAAGGGACAGTATAAAGTAAGTGTAAAAGGAACAGATGTAACTATAGAAGCTGTAAAAGGTGGTAAATACGAAGGATCTCAAGGTAAAATCGAAATTAGTGGAGTTAGTACTAATATAAAAGATTCTGGAAATGTAGCAATTACTACTACTAAAACTGAAACAGGTACAACTACAGGAGCAACTGCTGCAAACACTAAAATAACTCTTCCTACAGATGCTGCTGGAGTTAGTGGTTTAATTGGAAAAGGTATGACTATAGGTAATACTCAAATTGAATTTTATGATGCTAGTAAAGGTGTTTATGAAGGTAGTGCTGTTGGTGTAGATGTTAATGGTATAACAGATGCAGAAGGATTAGCAAATGCTATAATTACTCAGGCAGGAAGTAAAGTTGAAGGTGTAAGTTTATCTAAAAATGCTACTGATGATTTAGTTGTTACATCATTAGAAAAAGGAGCTAATTCTTCTGTTAATGTTGTAGATGGAGCAAAAAATGAAGGCTTTGAAGCTACATTCCAAGTAGGAGCTAACTCTAATCAAACTATTTCTATATCAATAGGTGATATGAGAGCAGAAGCTTTAGGAGTTAAAAATGTAAACTTAACTACAGCAGAAGGTTCACAAGAAGCTACAGCTACAATTCAAGCTGCTATAGAAAAAGTTTCAACTGAAAGAGCAGGTTTAGGGGCAGTTCAAAATAGATTAGAGTATACAATTTCTAACTTAGATAACACAACTGAAAACTTAACTTCAGCTGAATCTACATTAAGAGATGTTGATATGGCTAAGGAAATGATGACATTCTCTAAGAATAACATATTAAATCAAGCTGCACAAGCAATGCTTGCACAAGCTAATCAACAACCACAAAACGTATTATCTTTATTAAGATAATAAGATTAATAATCAAAGAGTGAAGAGTTTTCTTCACTCTTTTTTTCTAAAGAAAATGTATGGATAAAATATAAATTAGTTATAATAAATTTGGAGGCGATTTGTAATGAAAGTATTAAAACCTTTTTATTATGATGATTTTAAATGTATTGGAAGTAAATGCATAGATAATTGTTGCAGTAATAATTGGAATATTGATATAGATGAAAAAACTTATAAAAAATATAAAAAATTAAAAGGAGAGTGGAGGGAAAAAATAAATAATAATATTAATAGAAAAAGAAGTGGTGCAAATTATTTACAGTATGGAAAAATAAATTTAAAAAATAATAAATGCTCATTATTAAGTGAAGATGGTTTATGTACAATACATGGCTCTTTAGGAGAAGATTATTTATGTAATACATGTAAGAAATACCCTAGAGATATAAGAAAATATGGGGAAATATATGAAAGAAATTTAAGTATATCTTGTCCTGAAGTTGCTAGATATATTATTAAAAGTAAAGAAAATTTTTCTTTTAATTTAGAAGATGAAAAGCTTAGTGATTTAGATAAAGATTATATTGTTGATAGTAAATACAATGAAAAATTACTTAATATTCTTTGGGATATTCGTAGTTTAGCTATGGAAATAATTCAATTTAAAGAAATTGAAATTTGGAAACGAATATCTTTCTTTAAAATGCTTGCTGATAAAGTGCAAAATATAATAAATGAAAAACAATATGATAATTATGAAGAATTATTAAATAACTTTAGAGAGCAAGTAACCAATATTGATGTTATTAATTCATTAGATAAAATATCTGTTATTCCAGATATAAAAATTAAATTTATTCAAAGTGCATTACAAGTAAGAACTAATCAAGGTTCAAATAATGAAAAATTTGATAATTTACTAAGAGAGTATAATGAATTATTTGATAAAGATATTGATTTTAAAAGTAATGTAGAAAATATAATAGAAAAAGAAAAAGAATTTAATATATATTTAAAAGAACATAAAAATATATTGGAAAACTTATTGATTTATTTAATATATAAATATTTTATGAATGCTTTATATAGTAAAGATTTAAATGCTGAAGTTAATAATGTTATTCTTTCTTATGCCATGATAAAAATGCTTCTTTTAGCAAGATATAGTAAAAATGATAATGAGCTTAATGAAGATGATTTTGTAGAGGTATTTTATTTATTTTCAAGAACAGTAGAGCATAATATAGTATTTTTACCTAATATATATAAAGATATTAAAGAAGCAGGTTATGATACTTTAGCATATATGACTATTTTAGTGAGATAATAAGGAGAAAGACATGAGAATTAATATAAATATGAAATCCTTAGGGATATATAGTGGATATAAGAAAAATATTATTGATAATTCTGCTGCTATGAAGAAAATATCCAGTGGTAAGAAGATTAATTCTGCTAAAGATAACCCTCTTAAAATTGAGCAAAGTGAAAATTTTAGGATGCAAATAAGAGCTTTAGAAATGGCTAATAAGAATTTACAAGATTCTTCATCTATGATTCAAGTTGCAGACAGTACCATGGGTACTATAAGTGAAGCTTTAATTAGAATGAAGGAATTAACTGTTCAAACTGCCAGTGAAACAACTAATGAAGCTGATAGAAATATTATTCAAAGTGAAATAGATCAGTTGAAAAGTTATATTGATGATACAGCCAATAATACTGAATTTAATGGAAATAAGCTTTTAGTTAATGGTAATGTAACTGATAATAGCAAGCCAAAGTATGTGGAAATGCAAATAGGTGCTAATGTAGGTGATAGCATTGGAATTCCATTCTTTAATGTATCTAGTGAAACTTTAGGTATTGATAAATTAGATGTGGTTAATGATGCCACAAAAGCTTTAAATTCCATTGATGAAGCTTTAAAAGATGTAAATGGGTGTAGAGCTAAATATGGAGCAGTGCAAAAAAGATTGGAAACTTCCATAGAAATTACATCTAGTTCATCATATATATATGAAAAATCTAGTAGTGATATAAATGATGCTGATATTGCACTGGAAATGGCGGAAATTGCAAGAACATCAATCTTAATGGAATCAGCTACAGCCATGATGGCTCAAAGTAATAATTTCCCTAAGGATATGTTAAATATATTAGCAAATTTAAGAAGATAATATTTTAAAAAATTTTAAAAGAACTAAAATGTGGTGAAAATTCATTTTAGTTCTTTTTTTATTTTTATTAAGTAAATAGAAGTAGATAATGGAATAAATTTAGAAAAAAACTATAAAAATTTTATTTTGAATTTAAAAGTTGAAAATGTTTTTTAGTTTGAAAATTCAATGTTAGTTAATATTATCAGAAAAAATAATTTAAAGTTTTATAAATGCTAATAATATATTAAATTATTTTGAAAATCATGTAGAAAACATTCATTAAATGTAATATAATTAAAACTAAAGTTTCGACATTTATAGAGTTTGGAGGGAAATTAATTGTCTAATAGTTTAAATACATATGACTTAATAAAGCGAGGATTAAATGCTGCTGCTGTAAGAAGTGAAACTATAGCCAATAATATAGCAAATGTTAACACCAGTGGATATAAGGCTTTTAAAGTTGTTTTTGAAGAAAAATATAAAGATTCTGGTTTTAATATGAAGGCAACCAATGAAAAACATATTCAAAAGGAAAAACCAGGAAGTATAACTACTGTTAGAGATGAAGAGACAAGCATGAATGAAAATGGAAACAATGTTAACTTAGATTTAGAAAAGGTAAATCAAGCAGCAAATACTTTAATGTATCAAGCATTAACATCACGTGCCAGTGGAAAGTTAGCATCAATGAAAACTGTGATTGGAGGAAATTAAAATGGGAATGTTTGATTCAATGAGAATTAGCGCCAGTGGATTATCAGCAGAAAGATTAAGAATGGATACCATAAGCTCTAATGTGGCAAATGCTCAAACAACAAGAACAGAAAATGGTGGACCATATGTGAGAAAGGTAGCTGTTTTTAAGGAAGCATTAGATGAAGCAGGAAGATGCAAAGGTATATCAGCAGTGGGAATAGTAAATGATGAATCAGAGCTGGAAAGGGTGTACGATCCTACTCATGTGGACGCTGATGAAGACGGATATGTAACTATGCCTAATGTGAACATATTAAATGAAATGGCAGATATGATAGTTGCTACTAGAACATATGAAGCTAATGCTGATGCATTAAGTGCATCTAAATCAATGTTTACTACAGCATTATCTATAGGAAAATAGGAGGATATAACAAATGAAGATAGACAATTTTACACCCAGTGAAAAAATATTTGAAAAAAGAATAGCAATAGAAGATGAAAATAAGGGTGGATTTGGACAAGTATTTAAAAGTGCATTACAAGCTGTCAATGATAAACAAGTTTATTCTGATGAAATGACAAATAAACTTGTTTTAGGTGAAGATGTGGAAATTCATGAGGTAATGCTGGCGGCAGAAGAAGCTTCATTGGCATTACAAACAGCAGTGCAAGTTAGAAATAAATTAACAGAAGCAATTAAAGAATTAACAAATTTACAAATATAGTTAGGAGTGCTTAAGGATGGACAAGTTTTTAGAAGTTTTTAAAAAGCTTTTAGAAAAATTTAAAAATTTAAGCAAAGGTGTAAAGATAGCATCAATTATATCTGCTATAACACTTATCATAGCTATTTCATCATTGTTTTTTTATCAATCTTCCAATAAATATTCTGTTTTATTTTCAGGTTTAGACTCAGCAGATTCAAAAACAGTTTTAAGTGCATTGGAAGAGCAAGGTGTAGATTTCAAAGTTGAAGGTGATTCAATTTTAGTAGATAAATCTGTAGTAGATAAGCTTAGATTACAATTAGCTTCTAATTTAACTATGGGAAGTACAGGCTATGAACTAATGGACTCAGGAAGCTCTTTTGGTATGACTGAAGAAGAATTTCAAATTAAAAAACTTAGAATGCAACAAGGTGAATTAGAAAAAACCATAAAGAGTTTTGAACAAATAAGTGATGCAAGAGTACATATTACTCTTCCTACAAATTCTGTATTTGCCGATGAAAAAGAACCAGGAAGTGCAGCAGTATATGTTAAGTTAGTAGCAGGAAAAACTTTATCACAAGAGCAAGTTAAATCAATAGTGGCTTTAGTTTCAGGAAGTACAGCCATATCTAAGGATAATATTCAAGTAATGGATAGCAATATGAATCTTTTATCAGAAGATTCAAGCTTTAAATTAGATGAAAATAGTGATCAGAATGTAACTTCTACTTCCATTGCAACTCAATTAGAGTTAGAAAAGAAGTATGAAGCTCAATTACAAAAATCAATTTTAGAACTTTTAACACCGGTATTAGGAAATGGAAAAGTTAAAGTAATGGTAAGTGCTGATTTAGATTTTGATTCAACAAAGGTTACAGAAACAGTGGTGGATCCTAATAAAGTAATAATCAGTCAAAAGACTTCAAAAAGTGAGAATAATTCATCAGAAGGTAATGATAATGCAAGTGGCAGCGGAAGTGTAATTGATGAAAATATGGGAAATACAATAGTTACCAATGATAAAAACACAAAGAGTACAACTGAAGAACAAACAACTAATTATGAAGTTGGAAAAACTGAAACAATAAAAATTAAAGCTCCAGGTGAAGTTAAATCATTAAGTGCATCAGTAATAGTTGATGGAGAAATCAATGATGCATTAAGAACTGCCATTGAACAATCTGTGTCAGCAGCAGTAGGGTTAAATGCTGAAAGAGGAGATACAGTTAGTGTAGCAGGAATTACATTTAACACTAAAGATACAGGAAATATTACTGATCCATTTGCAGAGCCAGAAGCAAATAATAACAATATGATTTATATGATTATTGCAGGAGTAGTAGGTGCTATTTTATTAATAGTATTTATTGTGTTAAGAAGTAAAAAGAAAAAGGCTAATAAAGAAGTAGTTACAGAAGAAGAAGGAAATCTACTGGATATAGTTATAGAAGATAAGATTTCAAAAGTAGAGGAAGAAGAATTAAAACCTATAGAGTTTGAAGTTCCAAATCAAAATATACATATTGAAAATGAAATTAAGAAATATGCAGCAGAAAAGCCACAACAGGTAGCTGATATAGTTAAATCTTGGTTAGTAGAAAGTGAGAGATAGATAAATGGCGAAAAAACAATTAACAGGTATTCAAAAGTCAGCTCTATTATTTATTACTTTAGGGCCAGAAGCATCAGCAGATATTTTAAAAAGATTACCTGAAACTGAAATACAAAAGATAACTTATGAAATAGCAAATATTTCAACTGTTACATCAGAGCAAAGACATAGCATATTAGAAGAGTTTTTAGAAATGAATAAGGCTAAAGATTATCTTTTAGAAGGTGGACTTGACTATGCTAAAGAATTACTATCTAAAGCTTTAGGACCACAAAGAGCAGGGGAAATATTAAACAAGGTAGCAGAAGCATCACAACTTAATAGACCTTTTGCCATAGCAAGAAAGGCAGATGCTCAGCAAATACTTAATATCATTAATTATGAACATCCTCAAACCATTGCATTAATACTTTGCTATTTACAAGTGGAAAAGGCAGCTCAGATAATTGCTGAGTTACCTGAGGAAATTCAAAGTGAAGTAGCTTTAAGAATAGCTACTATGAATACTACATCACCAGATGTTATTAGAGAAATAGAAAAAGTATTAGATGATAAGTTATCTACTATTGTTAAAACTGAAACTACAGTATTAGGTGGAATAGATACTTTAGTAGGTATATTAAATCAAGTTGATAGAACAACTGAAAAGAATATAACTGAAAGCTTACAAGAACAAGATTATGAGCTTGCAGAGAAAATCAAAAGCTGTATGTTTGTATTTGAAGATATTCTTACTCTTGATGATGTGGCAATTCAAAGAATTCTTAGAGATGTTGAAACTAAAGAGCTTGCTCTTGCTCTTAAGGGAGCTTCAGAAGAAGTGGCAAATGTTATTTATAAAAATCAATCTAAGAGAGCAGCAGCTTCATTAAAAGAGGATATTGAATACTTAGGACCAGTAAGATTAACTGATGTTGAAAAAGCACAACAACAAATTGTAGCTGTTATTAGAAGATTAGAAGATGCACAAGAAATAATTATTTCAAGAGGTGGAGAAGATGCACTCATCATGTAATCTTATAAAATCTAGTAATACATCTGTTAAAGGTGATATTGAAATAGTAACAGAATGTGTTGTTACTGAAGAAGAGCAACATTTTCAAGAAATTGAAAATAATCAAATTAAAAGCTATGAAGTCATTGGCGCAAGTATATTAGATAAGGCAAGAAAAGATTCTGATCATATTATTATGGAAGCTTTTCAATATTCAAAAAATATTGAAAAAGAAGCTTATGAAAAAGGATATGCTCAAGGTGTAAATAATGGATATGAAGATGGCAATAAGCAGGGATATGCAGAATCAAAGGAAGAAGCTAAAAGTATCATAGAAGAAGCTGTAAAAAAAGCTAGAGAAATTTTATTAAGTGCTGAAAAGCAAGTGGAAGATTATAAAATAAAAAAAGAGAAGGAAATAGTAAAACTTTCATTGGAAATGGCAAAGATTATAACAAATAAAAATTTTGAAAATGATGAAAGTGTTATAAGCTTAATTAATCCTGTACTGGAGCAATTTAGAGGTGAAGAAAATATAGTTGTAAAATGTAATGGAAACTATATTGTGGCCATTGAGTCTAAAGTTAATGAATGGAAAAAGTCATATGCTATTTCTGGGGAAATACTAGTTCTTGAAGATCCATTAATGGAACTTGGAAATGCAGTTTTGGAAAAAAGTACAGGTAAAGTTGTAGTTGGTTTAGATGTTAGCTTAGAAAAATTAGAAGAATCTATAAAGGAATTTTGTGGTGAAGAAGATGCTTAATATAGATTTTAATTTAATTAGGAAAAGAGTTAATGAAATAGATACTACTTACTGTGAAGGCATAGTAAGTGAAGTTATAGGTCTTACCATTGAAGTGCAGGGAATAAAAGCTTTTGTTGGGGAAGTTTGCACTATATATAATGTTTATAATAATCTTGTAAGTTGTGAAGTGGTAGGGTTTAAAAATAACAAAGTCATATTAATGCCTTTAGGTGAACTTGTAGGTATATCTCCAGGCTGTATAGTTGTTCCTGAAAGAAGACCTCTTGAAGTACAGTGTTCTGATGATTTAATGGGAATGGTATTAGATGGTTTAGGTAAACCAATATATGGTGGAGAACTTTTAACTGGAACACCATATCCTTTAGAAAATCAACCACCAGATCCATTAAAAAGAAAAAGAATAAAGGATATACTACCTACAGGTGTAAGAGCCATTGATGGTTTTTTAACTTGTGGTGATGGACAAAGAATAGGTATTTTTGCAGGTTCAGGAGTAGGTAAGAGTACAACATTAGGAATGATTGCAAGAGAAGCAGAGGCAGATGTTAATGTTATATGTCTAATTGGAGAAAGAGGCCGTGAGGTTCTTGAGTTTATTGAAAAAGACTTGGGACCGGAAGGTATGAAAAAATCAGTGGTAGTTTGTGCTACTTCTGATAAATCAGCCTTAGAAAGAGTTAAAGGTGCATTAACAGCCACTGCCATAGCAGAATACTTTAGAGATAAAGGTAAGAAAGTTATTCTTATGATGGATTCTGTAACAAGATTTGCCATGGCGCAAAGAGAAATTGGACTTGCCATTGGAGAGCCACCAGCACAAAAGGGGTATACACCGTCAGTTTTTGCTAAGTTACCAAAGCTTTTAGAAAGAGCTGGTACATCAGATGTTGGTTCCATAACAGGTTTTTATACGGTGCTAGTTGATGGTGATGACTTTAATGAGCCTATTGCAGATACAGTAAGAGGTATACTTGATGGTCATATAGTTCTATCAAGAGCATTGGCTCACAAGAATCATTACCCAGCCATTGATGTATTAAATAGCGTAAGTAGATTAATGTCTCAAATAGCTGATGATAAGCATAAAGCAGTATCATCACAAGCAAGAGACTTACTTGCTACTTATAAGGAATCAGAAGACCTTATAAATTTAGGCGCGTATGTTAAGGGCTCCAGTAAAAAGATAGATTTGGCTATTCAATTTAATGATAGTATTAATGCTTATTTAAAGCAAGGAATTGATGAAAAAACAACTTTTGCAGATAATTTAAATAATTTATTTGCTATATTTGGATGATAATTTTAGGAGAGATTAATTTTGGCAAATGGATTTAAATTTTCTCTTGAGAAATTGTTAGAAATGAGAAAAACAAGAGAAGAAGAAGGTAAGAAGCTTTTTAATAATAGTCAGCAGGAACTGCAAAAGTCCATTAATAAGTTAAATGATCTTAATGATAAGTATAAACAATATAATGGAATTGCAGCAGGAGAAACTGTTATATATCAAAAATTAAAGAAAAATTATTTAATAGCTTTAAATAAAGGTATTGAACAAACTGAAATAGAAATAGAGAAAAAACAAAAAGAAGTAGATTATAGAAGAGAGCAATTAAAGGTTAGACAAATTGAAAGAAAAACTGTAGATATATTAAGAGAAAAGAGATTTAATCAGTTTATGGCAGATGAAAAAAGAAAAGAAGAAATAGCCAATGATGAATTTGCACTATACGCTCATATGAGAAAGATTGGAAAGGAGGTGAAAGAACATGGATTTAGGTAATTTAAATGCTGTAATAGCCAATATGGGAAAAGTTGATAATAACAGTAATGTTAATGGTGATAATTCAGTTAAAACTGAAAATAAAAGCAGTAATGGTAATTTTAAATCAGTGATGAGTTCCAAGGAAGATTCTCTTTCTAAAACTACAGAAGATAACAAAACAACTGTTGAGAATGTATCTAAAGATATAAATGAATCTATAGATAAAACTGAAGTTATTGAAAAAATTGAAAATGGAACTAAGGAGGAAATAATTGAAGAAGTAATGGTATTACTTCAAGCATTAAATATTCCAGTTATTGATAATAGTAATTTACCTATAAAAATTTATTTGGAATCTGGCAATACTCCTAGCTTAGAATTTGGTAATACTTCTAGTTTAGAGTGTATCAATACTTTAAAAAATATAAATTATTTAAGTGAAATTGCTGATTTAAATATTTCATCAGAGCCAATAAATAACAATAACTCTAATGTGTTAGAAAATATAAATTTACTTAAAAATAATACTGTATTTGAATCAGAAAATATTAATATATTTGAAAATGTAAATTCAAATGTAATAGAAGAAATATCTTTAAATAGTGCTGAAAATATAAATATAGATTTAAATCAAGAAACATTATCTAATACAACAAATTTACCACTTGAAGAAATTGTTAAAACTTTAAATTTAGAAGAAGATAAAGTTGTCACAAAGGATAATATAGATAAACTATTAACTGTTTTGTGTGATAAAGATGGCAATGAAATTAAAAAGGATAAATTTATAGAAGTTGTGGATAGTTCTAAAGGCGAAAGTAAAAAGGATACTTCACAAGGTGTTGAAATGTTAAAGATGGTATTTAATATAGATAAATCTAATGGTGAGCAAAAAGGTGAAGAAGATATTTTAGCCAAGCTTATGACAATGGATGAAGACATAAATAAAGTTGAAGATTACATAGTTGAAGACACACCTATATTTACAGAAGTTTTAAATAGTAAAAATGATGTTGCTTCAAGTCTAATATCAGAGGTGAAACCTGTGGCAGTTTCAAGAGAAACAGTAGCTACTGATGTGGTTTCTAATGTTAAGTATATGGTTAAAAATCAAGTGGAGCAACTTACTGTAAAGATATATCCTAAGGAATTAGGTGAAATAACCATAAAGATAATATCTGAAGATGGAATAATGAAGGCAGATATTAAATCAACATCTAAAGAAACATATACATTGTTAAATTCTAATATGGAAGAAATTAAAAAGCATTTAAGCAATGAAAGTTTAATTATTAAAGAAGTAAATATTGGCTTATATGAAGATACTACTTATTATAGTGGACAAGGTTTTAGTAATGAATTTAATGATGAAAGAAATAAAGAAAATTATTTTGTAGAAGATAATGATTCTATAAATATACATAAAGAAGAAAATGAAGAAATTTCAGAAGAAATTTCTAATGTTAACTTATTAGCATAGGAGAGAATACATATGTCAGATATAAGTACAATTTCAGGGCAAAGTAGAGCTGGTGGTAATTATACTGTTGGAGGAAAAACTGATAGAGGAACTTCAATTGTTGAAGCAGGTGGAAGTGTAGATAAAAATGCATTTTTACAAATATTAGTGGCAGAATTATCTAATTTAGATCCAACGGCTGATACAGATTCAACACAATACATATCACAATTAGCACAGTTTTCAACTATGGAACAAATGTCTAATTTAAATACTACAATGTCTAATTCAGCAGCATATAACTTAGTAGGTAAAGGTGTTACAGTTAATGTTCTTGATAATAAAGGTATTCCTTACACTGGTATAGTTAGAGGTGTAAGTGGAAACAATGGGACGAGTTATACAGTATCAATAGAGGTTTATGAGGATAATCAAACAAAGTATATTGATGTTCCAATGAGTAGTATTCAAACGGTTTTAGATGTAGGAGACTCATCACTTTCAGCTTTAAACAATATGAATACAAATATTGCAATGATGACAGCAAGTTCTTATATAGGAAAATATGTGGAGCTTACTGAAAGTAAAGAAAATGGTAATAATGAAAAGGTAACAGGACAAGTTATGTCTGTATCTAGAGAAAATGGTGCTATAAATATTAAAGTTAAGCTTTTAGATGGAGAAGTAAAGACTTACGACTATAGTTTAGTTGAAAAGGTGCAAGATACTCCAATATAACAAAAGAAGGTGAGTTATGGGGTATAGAATAGTTAATGGAAGAGCATATGCTGTAGGTAATTTTTTTAACCTGGAAAGTGAAGCAAAATTAACTAATGGTAACACAGGGGAAGTTAGCTTTAATGATGTATTAAATAATATAAAGACAGAAAATGAAGGATTTATTTTATCTAAACATGCTTGTAAAAGATTCAATGAAATAAGCTTTTCAAGAGATGATATGAATGTGATAAATAATGGTTTTGATTTAGCAAAAGAAAAGGGTGCTAAAAATGCAGTGTTTATATATAAGGATGTGGCATTAATAGCTAATATAAAAAATAGAACAATAATAACTGCTGTAGAGAAAGAAAGAGCAGAAAATAATGTTTTTACCAATATAGATAGTGTAGTTATATTATAAAAATTTATTAGGCTGGACCAAATATGGAGGCCTTGTCTTGTGGAAAGATAGAAGCAAGAAATAAATGAAAAATTTTTAGGAGGAAATATTTATGTTAAGATCGTTATATTCAGGGATTTCAGGAATGAAAGTAAATCAAACTAAGTTAGATGTTATAGGTAATAACTTAGCCAATGTAAGTACAACAGCATTTAAAGGATCAAGAGTAAATTTCAGTACTACAATAAGTCAAACATTAGGTAGTGCCAGTGCAGCATCAGATTCTTTAGGAGGTGTTAATGGTAAGCAAATAGGTCTTGGAGCACAAATTTCAAGTATTGATAAAATAATGTCTCAAGGTTCAATGCAATCAACATCAAGATCTCTTGACGTAGCAGTAGATGGAAGTGGATACTTTATGGTAGCTACTGGACCAGCACTTACAGGAGATGCTGATGCTGTAACAATAAAGGATAATGGAGTAGGCACTATGCCAGCTAACAATTCAGTGGCATATACAAGAGATGGTTCTTTTGTATTAGATAATGAAGGTAACCTTTTAACATCAAAAGGTTATAGAGTTTTAGGATTTGCTATGCAAACTACGGATCCAGTTAATGGTGGTAACATTGATAATATAGAAAATGATGGAAAAGTGTTATATGTGGAATCAAATAATCAAACAAAAGCTATAGATGATAAATTAGTATCTTTAAAAATTCCAGATAAAGTAACTAAAATTGATAAAGCAGGTAAAGAAACCCAAGTTGCAGTAAAGAGCTTTAATATATCTGCTGATGGATTAATAACAGGTGTATTAGAAACTGGTGAAATAACAGCTCTTGGTCAAATAGCTATGTCAAGCTTTAAAAATGAAGTTGGTTTAACAGATATAGGAAACAATATGTATGAACCATCAGGAAGTTCAGGAGCAGCAATAATTTCAAGTGGTAAAAATAGTACTGCCGGTAGAAATAGCTCAGGATATGGAGATATTCTTCAAGGATATTTAGAAATGTCAGGAGTAGATATGGCAGAACAATTTACTGATATGATAGTTGCCACTAAAGCTTTCCAAGCAGCAGGAAAAACAATCACTACAGGTGATGAAATTCTTTCAGAAATAATTAACTTAAAGAGATAGTTTGTAAATTATCAATTATGAGCAATGAATGATGGATTAAATTTAATTTATCATTCAGCTCATAAATTATAGTAAAAAATTGAATTACCAAAAATGAGTTAATTATTTTTAATTGATTCATTATTGGTAATTCAATAAGCAAGAAAGGTGTTAGTATGATTGATTTAACAGCAATGAATAATAAAGAATTTACTTTAAATGCAGATCATATAGAAAAGATTGAAGAAGTTCCTGAAACTTTAATAACACTTACCAATGGGAAAAAGTATATTGTTTTAGAAACTATACATGAAGTAAAAGATAAGGTTATAAGATATAAAAATAGAATAGCTACGTATAGAATTTAGGGGGAATTGATGTGAAGAAAACAGATATTATGACGCCGGCTGGGTTTGTACTTGGAGCTGCCTTAATAGGATATGGAATTGTTTCTGGAGGTCCTTTTAGTATATTTATTGATATTCCATCAATATTCATATGTGTTGGAGGATCTTTAAGTGCTTTATTTATCACATATACTATGGATGAAATAAAAGAGATGTTTGGAAGTCTTGGTAATGCATTTAAAGAAAGCAGTGCTTCTCAAAAAGATATAATAGTACAGTTTTCAAATCTTTCACAAAGAGCAAGAAAAGACGGTTTATTATCTTTAGAAGAAGATATAAGTAATTTAGAAGATCCATTCTTAAAAAAGGGTATGCAAATGGTTGTTGATGGTATTGAGCCGGAAACTATTAAGGAAATATTAGAACTAGATATATATGAAACTGAAAATAGAGGAATGAATGTGGCAGGTATGTATAGTGCTTGGGGTGGATATGCTCCAGGGTTTGGTATGATAGGTACATTAATAGGGCTAGTTCAAATGATGCAAAACTTAAATGATATTCAAAGTATAGCTGTTGGTATGGGAGTTGCACTTCTTACAACTTTCTATGGTTCATTCTTAGCTAATTACTTTTGTAATCCAATAGGTGCAAATTTAAAAAGACAATGTGCATTAGAAACTGGTACAAGAACTATGATGTTAGAAGGTATCTTAGCAATACAATCAGGTGTTAACCCAAGAATTGTAGAAGAAAAACTTTTAACTTATTTATCTGCAAAAGAAAGATTAGAATATATAAATAGTAATACAGAAAATACAGAAGGAGTTGCATAAGTTATGGCAAGGAAAAAAGTACAGCGTGATGAACCAAGCGGTGATGAATGGTTAGCTACCTACTCTGATTGTGTTACTCTTTTGATGACTTTTTTTGTTCTTTTATATGCAATGTCTTCTACTGATGAAGCTAAAATGAGAGCACTTTCTCAAGCTTTCAGAAGTGTAATGGCAGGTGAAGTTGGTGATAGTATTTTAGAATATAATTTATATAATGGTGATGTTCCTTTAATTGGTGGAGAAACACCAACAGATACTGTAGATGGTGAAAATATTGAAGAAAGTATGTACTATCAAGTAAGTAAATTTGTTAAGGAGCATGAATTAGAAGCGGCAGTGGAAATAATTGAAACTGAACAAGGTGTTGCCATTCAAGTTAGAGAAAGTATACTTTTTGAAACTTCAAAATCAACTTTAAGAGAAGATAGCAAGGAAGTATTATCATCTATTGCAGAATTATTATCTTCTATAGATAATACTATTGTAGTAGAAGGGCATACTGATAATAGACCTATTTCTACAGCAGAATTTCCTTCTAACTGGGAATTGTCAGTGGATAGAGCTGTAAATGTAGTAAAATATTTTGTTGAAAATACAGGCATAGATCCAAAAAGATTAAGTGCTACAGGATATGGTGAACATCATCCAGTGGTGCCTAATGATACTGAAGAAAATATGGCTAAAAATAGAAGAGTAAATATTTTAATTATAGCTGATGATAAGGAGTAAGAAATGGCAGAAGAAAAGAAAAAAGGTAAAGGTAAACTAATTATTATTATAGTTGTAGCATTATTACTGCTAGGTGGAGGAGTTTTTGCTGGAGTATATTATGGTATGTCAAAGGCAAATGCTGAAGAAGCACCAATAGTAGAAGCTTATACTGAATTAGGGCAATTGCTTGTAAATTTAAGTGATGAAGGTAGCAAAAAATATGTGCAAATGACTGCTACTGTTACTTATGACAGTGCTAATACAGAAGTAGGAGAAGAAATTACTACTAAGCTTGTTGCTTTAAGAGATTCAGCAATATTTTATTTAAAATCTTTAAAAACTTCAGATTTTACTGCTGATAATGAAGTTAATTTAAAGAGAGATTTAGTACAAAGATTAAATTCAAATTTAAAATCTGGAACTATTATAGATATTAAATTTAATGAACTTTTAGTTCAATAATAGGAAGTACATATATATGGAATTTGTATTGATGAGTATTAAAATTATAGGAACATTAATAGTTCTTATACTTTTAATGCTCTTACTATTAAAATTTAATGAAAGCAAATTAAATGAGGTAAATTCAAGAAAAACTATAAGAGTAATTGAAAGAACTCAGTTATCAAAAGATGTATCTTTACAAATAATAAAGATAGGAAAAAAAGCATATGTAATGTCAGTATCGCCTTCTAAAGGTGAATTTATAAAAGAGCTAACTGAAGAAGAGCTAAATGAGATTGAAGTTTTAAAGAAATTTGAAATTGAAAAAAATAAAGAAGCTTTTAATAATATTATAAAGCCTTTTGAGGAAGTAATAAATAAACTAAAGAAAAGGAAAAATAAATATGAAAAATAAAAAAGCTTATAAATTAATAGTGTTTTTTATAATAGCAATTACTTTCATGATTCCAAAGGAAGTTTTTGCATCGCCACATTTTAATTTATCTGTTAGTAGTGGAGATACTCCAGCAGATTATGTGGATAGTATAAAAATACTTATATTTTTTACAATGTTAACATTATTACCATCATTTATAATAATGTTTACATCATTTACTAGAATAACGGTGGTCTTTTCATTATTAAAGAATGCCATAGGAGCGCAGCAATCAATACCTAGTCAAATTTTAGTTGGATTAGCTATTTTTTTAACTATTTTCATAATGCAACCAGTATATACAGAAATAAATGAAGTTGCATTAAAGCCGTATTCAAATGAAGAAATAACTTTTGAGCAAGCACTTGAAAATGCATCTAATCCAATAAAGGATTTTATGTTAAAAGAAACAAGGCAAAAGGATTTGGAATTATTTGTTGATGCCGCAAAGCTTAATAGTGGAGAATTAACAAGAAAAAATATTCCTTTATATTCTATTGTTCCTGCTTTTGCCATAAGTGAATTAAAAACAGCATTTCAAATAGGATTTTTATTATTTGTACCATTTATGGTAATAGATATGATAGTAGCCAGTGTGCTTATGTCTATGGGTATGATGATGCTTCCACCAACAGTTATATCTTTGGCATTTAAATTGTTATTATTTGTAATGGTAGATGGATGGAATTTAATTGTAAAATCATTAATTACAAGTTTTTCGTGAGGTGAATAAAAGTGAGTGAAGCGTTATTAAATGGAATAATAAAAGAATCTATAATGACAGTAATAAAGGTGGCAGGACCTTTTTTAGCTGCTGCATTAATTATAGGTCTTATAATAAGTATAATTCAAGCAACAACCCAAATACAGGAACAAACTTTAACTTTTGTTCCAAAATTGTTAGGAATATGTGCAATAGGATTATTTTTAGCTTCTTGGATATCAAAAACTATGGTTCAATATACAGAAAATATATATAATATCATTACTAAGATATCTTAGGGGGATAAATGATAGATTCAGCAATTATTTTTACTGTTATGTTTATCTTCGTAAGATTATCAGCATTTTTTATAGTTTTTAATATTATTTTTCCAAGTGGAACACCAAAGGTACTGAAATTAGCTATTCCAATGATTTTAGCTTTTGCAATTGAACCAACGGTTTCCAATGTAAGTATGGAAATTATAAATAATAATAATAAGCTACTGATATATTTTTTAAACGAAGGGATTACTGGAGCACTTTTAGGACTCGTAACTAAAAGTTTATTTCAAATATTAAAGCTTGCTGGAAGTTGGATTGATCTTCATATAGGATTTAGTATGTTGTCACTGGCAGATGCCAGTGCATCATCAACTACCACTGTAACAGGAAAGTTACTTGAATATTGTACTTTAGTATTATTTTTTATAACAGATGCACATCATTTGATCATTAAGTCATTAATAGAAAGTTTTTCAGTTGTTTCTGTAGGTTCATCAATAATTTCATCAGAATCTATGATGGAAAGTATGCAGATAATAATAGAATATTTCTTTATGGGAATAAAAATTGCATTACCTATAGTTATTATAATTATAATGACAGATATATGTATGGGATTAGTATCTAGAGTAGTTCCACAAATAAATGTAATGATTTTAGGTATGCCTGTAAAGATGATAGTAGGGTTATTAATGATTACACTTTCTATAGCGATAATAAATAAAGTTTTTATAGGTGCTTTAAGTTATTTACCTTCAGTTATAAGAAGAATATTAAATGTAGCTCCTTTAGCACTTATTTTTATGTCAGATGATAAAACAGAAGAAGCTACTCCTAAAAAGAAGTCTGATGCTAGAAAAAAAGGTCAAATTGCTAAAAGTAAAGATATAGGAATTGCTCTTACTACCATAGCAACTTTATTGGTGATTATGACTTTAAGTGATAAGATAATTAATAACTTTAAAGAAATAATAATTTATTATTTAAGTAATGTAGGCTCTATGGAGTTGACAGATGGTTTATTAAAGTCAATTGCAAGTAATTCTTTTACTAAATTTGCTTCAACAGTTATATTGGTAGTAATACCTATAATGGTTGCAGGAATAGTAGCTAGTTTAATGCAAACAGGATTTTTATTAACTGGAGAACCATTAAAACCTTCTTTAAAAAAGCTTAATCCTTTAAATGGTATTAAAAATATGTTTTCTAATAAAAGCGCCTTTGACCTTTTAAAAAATCTATTGGTGGTAACTATTGTTACTTACATTGGATATTCTTATATGAAAGATAATTATAATGATATTCTTCATATATCAACATTAAATGTTTCAAGTATAGGTAGTGAAATAAAACAGATAGTTGTTGGTTTATTTACTAAAATAGTAATACTTTTAATAGTGCTGGCAGCTACTGATTATTTTATTCAATTTAGGTTCCATAATAAAGAACTTAGAATGTCTAAGCAAGAAATAAAGGATGAATATAAGCAGATGGAAGGGGATCAACAGGTAAAGGCTAAGATAAAGCAAAAACAAAGAGCCATGATAACTCAAGGTATGATGAATGCTGTTGGGGAATCAACTGTAGTTATTACTAACCCAACTCATATAGCTGTAGCTATAAAGTATGAAGATGGACAGAATAATGCACCTAAATTGGTTGCAAAGGGAATAGATCATTTAGCCATTAGAATTAAGGAAAAGGCCAAGGAAAATGATGTTCCAATAATAGAAAATAAACCTTTAGCAAGAATGATTTATAAAGAGGTAGAATTGGACAGAGAAATACCACAGGAAATGTATCAAGCTGTAGCTGAAATTCTTGTGGCTATATATAAAATGAAAAAATAAGATAATTAAAAGGATTGATGAAATTGGCTATCGATAGAAAGTTTAATTTAAAAGAAAATCTTGATGTGTTGGTGGCTTTTGGGGTAATTGGTATTGTACTTATGATAATAATACCATTACCATCAATAGCTTTAGATATTTTACTGGCACTCAACATAACTTTATCAATTATTGTAATAATGATTACTATGTTTACCACAAGCGTACTACAATTATCAGTTTTCCCAACATTACTATTGGTAGTTACCTTATTTAGATTGGGGCTTAATATTTCTTCTACAAGACTTATATTAAGTAAAGGTGATGCAGGAAGTATAATTACTGCCTTTGGTGATTTCGTAGTTGGTGGAAATTATGTTGTTGGAGTTATTATATTCTTAATAATTATGATAATACAGTTTCTTGTTATAACTAATGGGTCTACTAGAGTTGCAGAAGTTTCTGCAAGATTTACATTAGATGCAATGCCTGGTAAGCAAATGAGTATTGATGCTGATTTAAATTCAGGATTAATAGATGAAGCAACGGCTAAAAAAAGAAGAGCTGATTTGCAGTCTGAAGCAGATTTTTATGGAACCATGGACGGGGCATCTAAATTTGTTAAAGGTGATGCTGTAGCAGGTATAATAATTACTGTAATAAATGTTTTAGGTGGAATTATAATTGGTATTACTCAAATGGGTATGTCAGCTGGAGAGGCAGCTAGTCGTTTTGTTATTTTAACAATAGGTGATGGGCTTGTAAGTCAGGTTCCAGCATTACTTATTTCTACTGCTGCTGGTATTCTTGTAACTAGATCAAATTCAAAAAATAATTTCGGTAAAACTTTAACTACTCAGTTATCAGCTTTCCCAGTGGCTCTTGGAATTGCAGCAACAATAATGTTTGCCTTTGCAATAATACCATCAATGCCAACAGTACCATTTGCATTGGCAGGGGCATCTATGGGTGGATTATCATTTATGCTTATAAAGGAAGAGGAAAAGAAACAAGAAGTCGCTATGGTTCAAGAAGTTGAAGAGCAAGAAGAGCAAATAAGAAAAGAACCTGAGAATGTTATGAATTTAATTTCTGTAGAACCTATGGAAGTTGAAATTGGATATGGTCTTATACCTTTAGCTGATGAAAGAAATGGTGGAGATTTATTACAAAGAATAGCTTCAGTTAGAAGACAGTGTGCCATTGAAATGGGTATAATTGTACAGCCTATTAGAATAAGGGATAATTTACAGCTTAAAAATAATGAGTACATATTAAAAATTAGGGGAACAGTGATAGTTTCTTCTGAATTGATGCCAAACATGCTTCTTTGTATGGATCCATCAGGAGAAAGTGGCACTATGCCAGGAATTAAAACTATTGAACCAACATTTGGTCTGCCAGCTGTATGGATAAATGCAGATCAAAAAGAAGAAGCTGAAATAAGAGGATTTACAGTGGTAGATCCAATAACAGTAATGGTTACTCACTTAACTGAAACTATAAAATCTCATGCACATGAATTATTAGGACGTCAAGAAGTTAAGATGATAGTTGATAATATGAAGGAGAAGTATAGCACAGTTGTAGAGGAACTTATACCTGATTTAATGACCATCGGTGAAGTACAAAAGGTATTACAAAATTTATTAAGAGAAAAGGTACCAGTAAAGGATACTGTAACAATTTTTGAATCTTTAGCAGATAATTCAAGAAATACTAAGGATATAGAGTTATTAACTGAATATGTAAGATTTGCTATGGCAAGAACCATATGTAATACAGTAGTAGATGAAAATAGAACTGTTACAGTGATCACATTAGATCCACAAATTGAAAATATAATTGCAAATAATACACAAAAATCTCTGCAAGGATCATTCCCGTCAGTTGATCCAGAAACAACTACAAGAATTTTAGAAAAAATACGTCAAACAATAGATAGTGTTTATTTCTATAATAATCAACCAATTATTTTGGTATCACCTAATATAAGACCGGTATTTAGAAAACTTATAGAAATGGTATTTCCACATGTTATGGTGCTTTCTTTAAATGAAATACCAAATGATGTACAAATAAGAACAGAAGGAGTTGTAGCTTTATAATGATAATAAAAAAATATGTAGTTAAAAATATGAATGAGGCTATGACGAGAATTAGATATGAACTAGGAAAAGATGCAATAATTATAAGTCAAAGAAAAATAAGACAATCAGGATTTAAAAAATACTTTTCACCTAAGCTTATAGAAGTTACAGCAGCCTTAGAAAACACTACAGAACCAACGAAAACACAAAAACCACAAAGTACTTTTGCAAGTAGTGATGTGTTAAAGGAATCTGTTGAAAGTATTAAAGCAATAATGAATAAGGATGTTGTAAAACCTAAAGAAGAAGAGAAAAATGTTCTTGAAGATGAAGTTAAAGAAATGAAGAGTATTTTAAATGAGATATTAAATAATACTAAAGGTGAAGATAATGAAGATTTATTATTAAATTATGTTAATAGTCTTGATTTAAATCCTGTTTATTTAGAAGAGTTTAGAAGAGTTTGGAATGAAGCTGAAGATAAAGAAGAAGCCATGAAAAGTTATTTGTCAGAGGTAGTACAAATATCAAATGAAGATATCAATGGTAGAGTTGTGTTGGTTGGACCTACAGGTGTAGGAAAAACCACCACAATAGCAAAATTAGCAGGAAAATTAGCTCTTATGGATAAGAAAAAAGTTGGGTTAATCACCATAGATACTTATAGAATTGGAGCTGTAGAACAACTTAAAACTTATGCAGAAATAATGAATATACCATTTAGAGTTGTTATAACCATAAAAGAAATGGAAGAAGCAATTAATTCCATGACAGATTTAGATGTGGTATTAATAGATACCACTGGAAGAAGCAGTAAGAATAATATGCAGATTTCAGAACTAAGAGCTTTTGTTCAAAAAGCTAATCCAGATCATACTCTTATGGTTATGAGTAGTACAACTAAAAACAAAGATGTAAAGATGATACTTAAAGGTTATGAGCAAATAGAGTACGAAAAGCTTATTATTACAAAGTTAGATGAAACTTCATCATATGGAATTATACATACCATATTAAAGGAAAGTAATAAGCCGGTAGCTTTTTTAACTACAGGTCAAAATGTACCAAATGACATAAGGATTCCAAGTAAAGATGAAATTATTAAGCTTATAATGGGAGAAGATTCAATATGATGGACCAGGCAGAAATTTTAAGACAATTAGCTAGTAAAAGTAGTGGATTAAATGAAAAATCAAAAATTATAACTATAACTTCAGGAAAAGGTGGAGTAGGTAAAAGTAATTTTGTAGTAAACTTAGCAATAGCTCTTGCAAAAGAAGGGAAAAAAATATTGCTTTTTGATGCTGATATTGGTATGGGAAATGATGATGTATTAATGGGAATATATCATAAGTACAATATTATGGATGTTATAAATGGTGAAGTTTCAATTGAAAATGGAATTATTGAAGGGCCACATGGAATTCACTTACTACCTGGAGGAACAGGAATAAATAATATTGAAGATTTGACAGAAGAACAAAGAGAAAGATTTATTTCAGAAATAGATAGAATTGATGGATATGATTATATATTAATTGATACAGGTGCTGGAATAAGTAGAACAGTTCTTGCTTTCATTGCTAGTTCTGATGAAGCTATATTTATTTTAACACCAGAACCTACATCATTGACGGACGGATATAGCCTATTTAAAGCACTTAAGCATTTTAAAATAGAAACTCATGTTAATATAGTAATTAATAGAGTTATAAGTGAAACAGAGGGAAAATCAACATTTAATAAATTTGACTTAGCAACTAGAAAATTTTTAAATGGATATCCAAGTTATTTGGGATGTATATATGAGGATAAGCATATTACCATGGCAGTGAGAAATCAAATTCCTATAGTAATAAAATATCCTAAATCTGAAGCAGCAAAATCCATAGTGCATGTATCAGAAAAAATTATGGGTAGAGAAAGTTCTATAAAAGGAAATGGTGCAAAAGGATTATTTAATAAGTTATTTGATATTTTTTCTTAGGAGGAGAGGGAAATGGCCAAGTTTCAATTAAAAATAAATGGAAGATTAGATGTATTATGTATGCAAAAATTATAGCTAACTAAGGAGGGGTAACAATGAGCTGGACTAATATAGATAATAAGGAAAAAATAGTGGAACAATATATTCCTTTAGTAAAATATATTGCGTCTAGAATAATGATTGGAAGGAGTACTTATATAGAGTATGAAGATTTAGTTAGTTATGGAATGATAGGGTTAATGGATGCCATAAGTAAATTTGATCCAGATAAGGGAATAAAATTTTCATCTTATGCATCAATAAGAATAAAAGGTGAAATGATAGATCAGATAAGAAAAGCAAGGCCTATTTCTAAAGGGGCAATGGATAAATTAGCAAAGTATAATGAAGCTATTGATGCATTGCAAAATAGGTTACTTAGAGAACCAATCATAGATGAAATAGCTGAATATTTAAATATAACTGTGTCAGAAGTTGCTGATATCGAAAGATATATTAATTTTATGTCAGTAGTATCTTTAGAAGGAATTCTATTTTCAGAAGATGATGAATTAACTGTTATGGGAGTTGTTGAAGATAAAAATAGCCCAAGTCCTCATGATTCTTATGAAGATAAAGAAAAAGTAGAAATATTAGCTGAATGTATTGAAAAATTAAAAGAAAAAGACAGAACAATATTAAATCTTTATTATTATGAGGGCTTGACGTTAAAAGAAATAGGTAAAGTACTAGAGGTATCTGAATCGAGAGTTTGTCAGTTACATAGTAGAGCTATTAAGAATTTAAGGGTTATGCTTCAAAAAATAAATTACATAGAGGTATAAAAAGTGATACATATTTTACTTATAGTTATAGGAATAGTTTTAATAGTTGTTAATAGAGATATAAAAAATGAAAGAGCCGATGATGGAGGCTCTTTTGCTAATATTCTAAAAAATGAAGAAAAAGAATTTACAGACTATGATATGAAATTTGTAGATATGAGAAAAGATATGGCGGAAAGTATTCTTGATTTACAAAAAGAAATTCAAGAATTAAGAACTGAAGTTTTTAATATAGAAAATAGTAATGTAAATATAAAAGAGAATATAAAGCAAGTGAAATTAGATAACGATATAAAAAGAGATTGTATAGATAAAGATATAATTTCTGAAATTAATTTTAATAATTTAAATTTAAAGGATAATCATTGTGATGATAGTAAGTTTGAAAATATTAAAATGATGATTGATGAAGGAAAAAGTGATGAAGAAATATGTAGTTCACTTAGTATAGGAAAGGGTGAAGTATTATTAGTAAGAGCATTATACAATCAATAAAAGAAAGTATTTATATATTTACAGATAAAAAGATTTTAATGGGAATTGGAATTGGAATGATTATATCTACATTAATATTATTTTTATCTGGCACTAATAAAATGTCAAATGCAGAAATAGAAAAAGCAGCAAGAGCTATGGGAATGCATTATGAAGATGAATGTAAGGTTTTTTTTGAAAATGATAATTCTTCAAGTAATGATGCTACTACTAATAGCACCACAGAAGCTAATGAGGAGGATATATTTAATGATTAGAAGTTTATATACATCATTATCATCAATGATTACTTTAGAAAATCAGCAAACATCAATAACAAATAATTTATCTAATGCTAATACAAATGGATATAAATCAGAATCTTTAGTTACTAAGAGTTTTAATGAAGTATACATAGGTAATAGAGAAAATGGCGTAATAGGTAGTTTGAGTTTGGGAGCTGCCATTGACACAGTACAAAAATCATTTACTCAAGGTGGACTTAAAAGTACATCAGATTCATCGGATTTTGCTATAAATGGAAGAGGTTTCTTTGTAGTTCAAAAAGGTAATGAATATTTGTATACAAGAGATGGAGATTTTACTGTGGGAGCTGATGGAACTTTAAAGACTACTTCAGGAGATTCTGTAATGGGAAGAAATATGAATACAGGGATAATGGAACCTATTTTTGTAGGTAATAATCAATATACATTAGGAGCAAATAATATTTTAAATGTTGAGGGATTAGCTAATTATCAAATGGTTACAGCTGATTTTGAAGATTATAGTACATTAAAAAAAGTAGGAGATAATTATTATACAGGAGAAAATCCTATTATGGATTCTGTAGTAAAAACACATCAAGGTTATTTGGAAGGGTCTAATGTTAATGTAACAAATGAAATGGTTAATATGATGAGTACAATGCGTAATTTCCAAAGTAGTCAAAGTATCTTTAAGATGATAGATGGTACTTTAGATTTAGCTGCTAACAGCATAGGTAAAGTGTAGGAGGATATATAGATGTTAACAACATTATGGACAAGTAAATCAGGACTTAATGCTAATCAAGAGAAATTAGATGTAATATCAAATAATATAGCAAATGTAAATACTACAGGATATAAAAAAGTTAATGCAGGTTTTAAGGATTTAATTTCATCTTCTTTAGATGAATGGGGAAATCCATTAAATGATAAAACAGCTACAGTAGGAAGTGGAGTTAAAACTGGTAATTTTACTAAAGATAATAGTCAAGGTGGTTTACAAACAACAAATCAAAAAACTGATTTGGCATTAGATGGTGAAGGATATTTTAAAGTGATTTCCAGTAATGGAACAGAGTATTATACTAGAGATGGCAGTTTTAAATTAGATTCTTATGGAAGACTTGTAACTGCCAATGGGAATATTTTAGAGATTCAGTATGCAAATGGGTATTCACAAAATAATACAGGCCTTACAGCTGATAATTTTACTATAAATAAAAAAGGGGAAATATTTGCAGAAAACAATGGTAACTTTGAAAAGGTTGGAGAAATTGCAGTATATACAGCAGTAGGTAATGATGCATTTACATCTGTTGGAGATAATTTATTTAAAGAGTTAAATGGAGTTCAAGTATATAGAACTTTAGATGCCGATATGTATCAAGGATATTTAGAAGCTTCCAATGTGGATCTTTCACAAGAGATGACAGATATGATAGTAACTCAAAGAGCTTTTCAATTAAGTTCTAAAGGAATTACAGCTGCTGATGAAATGTGGGAAATGATAAATAATCTTAGATAAAAAATAATGGATAAAATTTAAAATAAATTTTATCCATTATTTTTTTATAAACTATTAATTTAATAAGAGTTTTTTCGACAATAAACATAGAGAGAAATTTTAGATAACAGAGGAAGAAATAATGAAAATTAATCATAATATGGGTGCTATGAACTCAAAAAGAAATATGAAAATAAATAATAAAGCCTCCTCTAAATCAATAGAGAAGCTAAGTTCAGGATTAAGAATAAGCAGTGCTGGAGATGATGTAGCAGGGCTTTCTATTTCTGAAAAAATGAGATCACAGATTAGAGGATTAGAGCAGGCTTCAAGAAATGCAGCAGATGGAATTACATTAATTCAAACAGCTGAAGGGGCATTAAATGAAACTAACTCAATTCTTCAAAGAATGAGAGAACTTTCTGTACAGTCTATTAATGATACCAACAATGAAAGTGATAGAAATGCTATTCAAAAAGAAATTAATAGCCTTACTTCAGAAATAAATAGAATTGCTAATAATACAGAGTATAATACTAAAAAATTATTAACAGGTGGAGATGGCAAAGGTATAAAAGCAATAAACTTAGATTTTAATGGTACGGAAGTTACTCACACAAAAGGGAATGATGCCGTAACCAAAGGAATGAAAGTTGGAGTTACAATAAGTTCTAATTTATCAAGTAGTATCATGCCACAACCAGATGGATTTAATTTTGAACTTAAGGGTGTAGCTTTATCAGTAAGATACGTTTCTGATAAAGCTAATAATGTAGGTCATATTCAATATGCTAATTATGGAGGGGTAATTACAGGCGGTAATATTACAATTACAAATACTGATAATGGGACTATTGCAGCTAGTGATGTTGAGAAAGTAGCAAAATCTACTGCTGAATTATTTCAAAAACAAATAGATAGTAATGCTACATTAAGAGGAGAATTTAAAGCTTATAATAAAGGAAGTCAAATTATAATTGAAGCTTTAGATAGTAATGGTACAGTTTCGAATGCAGAAATGAAAGTTACAGGAATTGCCTCTTCAAGCAATGGATTAACAATTACTGATGTTAATACGGGAAACACAGTTGTTAATGGAACAACTATAGGAAAGCAAGATATACCGGCTAAGGGAGCTTCAACTACAATAGATTTTTCTAATGTAGCAGCAACATTAGATGATATAAAAGCTCTAGTAGATGCAGGTATGAGTATTAATGGACAAACTATACAGTTTTATGATTCAGATGATGAACCATATAAGGGTAAAGCTATAGGAATAGATATAAAAGGTGTAACAAATGCTGAACAGTTAGTTGATGCCATTATAACTCAAACACAAAACAAATTACATGGAGTAGAATTAACAAAAAATGGTAATAAATTAGTGATTACATCAACTACAAAAGGTGAACATAGTAAATTAGAAATATTTAATGGTAATTCTTATAATAAGGATATTGAAATAAGTCTTCAAGTTGGTTCTAATGAAAATCAATCAATGTTAGTTTCTATAGGAGAAATGACAGCAAAAGGTTTAGGTTTAGCTGGAGTAGGTGATGGATTTAGAACTGTATATGAGGTTGATGATGGTGAAGGAAATTATAATGTAGAATGTTCACTAGATGTAACTACTGCAAAAAATGCTCAAAATGCAATAGGAATAATTGATGAAGCTACTAAAAAAGTATCTACTCAAAGATCAGCCTTAGGTGCATATCAAAACAGATTACAATATGTAGTTAATAATTTAAATTATTCAGCTGAAAATACTATTTCATCTGAATCAAAAATAAGAGATATTGATATGGCTTTGGAAATTACTAAAAATGCAAAGAGTAATGTATTATTACAAGCAGCTCAATCTATGATGGCACAGGCTAATTCTGCACCAGATCAAATAATACAATTACTTAAATAATTAATAGGTAAAAAAATAAGAGATGCAAAGCATCTCTTATTTTTTTAAGCATTTGTTATTACGTTTGTTACTGGTGGTACAACTTGTTTCTTTCTTGAAAGAACTCCAGGAAGGAAAGCAGTATTGTCTACTAATGTTGCATTGAATGCTTTTTCAGCTATGTCAGATCTTTCACCAACAACAAGAACTTGAGAACCTTCAGTGATTATGTCAGTTAATAATAACATAACCATATCTAATGATGATTCTTTTGCTTTTTCATTCATGTAAGCTAACATTTCTTCTTTTAATGGCATAAATCCATCAATATCCATTGTATTAACTTGTGCTATACCAACTTTGATATCTTCAATTGAGAATGGTTTGTAATCTTGATTGAATATTTGTTCCACAGTTTTTCCTTTTAATGAAGTTCCTGCTTTGAACATTTCTTTAGCGTAATCTTCAACAGATGAAATACCAGCTATTTCAGCAAGTCTTCTACAGATTTCTTCATCTTGAGGTGTGCAAGTAGGGCTTCTGAATAATAATGTATCAGAGATTATAGCACTACATAATAAACCAGCAGCAGTCTTGGATGGAGTTAAACCTCTTTCAAAGAAGCATTTAGCAACTATTGTAGAAGTACTTCCTATTGGTTCATTTCTAAAGAAGATAGGATTGCTTGTTTGAATATCAGCAACTCTGTGGTGATCGATGATTTCTAATACTTCTGCATCTTCTAATCCATCAACAGATTGACCTCTTTCGTTGTGGTCAACTTGGATAACTTTTTTCTTGTGTTTAGAAATTAAGTGATATCTAGCAACCATTCCTAAAACTCTACCATTTTCATCAATTACTGGGTAGCTTCTGAATCTAGTTTGAGCCATAGCATCTTTTATATCGTCCACTAAGTCATCATTAGTAAATGATACGATATTTTCCTTAGCCATTACATATTCAACAGGTACGCTTTGTATAATAAGTCTTGAAGTTGTGAATGAGTCATGAGGAGTAACTATTACAGTAACGCCATTTTCTCTAGCTAAAGTAATGATGTTTTCACATGGTGTATGAGAACCTGTTACAATCATTAATGATACTTTCTTATCTATTAATGCTACTTGAGCTTCTTCTCTATCACCAACGATAGCAATATCTCCAGCATTTATATGATCAACCATGCTCTTTGGATCCATAGCAGAAACTACTATTTTGCCTGGGAATGTTTTTAAGTTTTCATTTATATAGCAAGCTGTAGCTGAAAGTGTATCTAATATGTTTTCTAACGTAGTATTGCTTTTTGATAATATTGTGTTGTCCCACATGTCCATGTAGCAAGAAGTTAAATTAGAAACAGAAAGAACACCTAATAAGTGATTGTTTTCATCAGCAACAGGTAATGTCTTCATGTTGTTTTCTTTCATTACATTCCAAGCAGATTTTAATGAAAGTGTAGGTAAAACTGGATTTATTTTATCGAAGTTTAAGTCTTCAACCATAAGTCTTACAGTTTTTAATAATTCTGGAGCTTTAGCACCAAAATAATCAAGAACAAATTGTGTTTCTTGGCTTACGTTACCAAGTCTTACAGGAACAGCTTTTGTATCTCCTGTTAGATTTTTAAATTCAGCATAAGAATATGCTGCACATATAGAATCTGAATCTGGATTTTTATGACCAGTTACATATATTATATCTTTCAAATCAATTGCCTCCTTTGTATTTTCTAAAAATAAGCATATGACAATATTTTATCGCATAAGTATAAAGGTTGTAAATAATTAAAAATGTAAAATTAAAAATCAATGAAATTCATAAATTTTAATTCTTAATTTATATTGGATTTAATATATATTTATAGAAGAGTTATTTTATGGGAGGAGAAGATGTGATTCAGGAAAGAGAATTCACAAGAGGACTAACAACTAGGGAAGCAGAAAAGAGGATACAAACATATGGTTATAATGAACTTAAACATAAAAAGAATAAATCAGCCATATTAATTTTTTTATCTCAATTTAATGATTTTATAGTTTGGGTTTTAATAGTTGCAACAGTTATATCAGGTATAATGGGAGATAAGGCAGATGCAGTAACCATATTAATAATTGTGTTTGTCAATGCTATATTAGGATTTGTTCAAGAGTTTAAGACGGAAAAATCATTAGAAGCATTGCAGGAATTAGCTGCTCCCACATGTAAGGTTATTAGAGATGGAAGTTTAAAAGTAATTACGTCTAGGGAATTGACCTTAGGTGATGTAGTGGTGGTAGATGCAGGAGATAGAATACCAGCAGATGGTAAGTTTATTGATGCTTCTAATATGGTAGTGGATGAATCATTGCTTACAGGAGAGTCTGTAGGAGTTTCTAAAGATACTACGAAGGATAAAAATCAGGGATATATGGGGACAATAATTTTAAAAGGAAGAGGTATGATACTTATTGATGCTATTGGCATGAATACAGAAATGGGTAAAATAGCTAATCTTTTGGATAATATAGAGGAAGAAAGGTCACCACTAAAAGAAAGATTAAATTCATTAGGAAAGATTCTTGTAATTGCCTGTTTAGTTATTTGTGCTGTAGTAACTATTTTAGGAATAATAAGAGGTAATGATATTACGGAAATGTTCTTACTTGGAGTTTCGTTAGCAGTGGCAGCAATACCAGAAGGGTTAGCAGCTATAGTAACAGTAGCATTAGCACTTGGTGTAAATAGAATGCTAAAAAGAAATGCACTTGTAAGAAGACTGCCAGCAGTGGAAACATTAGGGTGTACATCAGTAATATGCTCTGATAAAACTGGTACTTTAACTCAAAATAAAATGACTGTTAAGGAAATCTTTATAAATGGAAGAATATATGAATTAGATAGAGAATTGCCAAGTAATTATGAAATGCTGAAAAAAGCATTTGTATATTGTAATGATACTAACTATGACTATAACGTCAGCAAAGTAGAAAAAGCACTGATGGGAGATCCTACAGAAACAGCACTTATAAGTGCATTTTTTAAAGATGTTAAGGAAATGAAAAACTTTGTGGAAAAAGCTAAAAGAGTTTATGATATTCCTTTTGATTCTACTAGAAAAATGATGACTGTAATAATGAAGGAAGATAATTGTGAGACTTGTTATATGAAGGGTGCACCAGAGAGGGTTATAAATAAGTGTAATTATATTTTAGAAAATGGCAGAGTAAAGCCTATGACCATGGCCAAAAAGAAACAGATATGTTCGTATATTGATATAATGTCCAACAAAGCCTTAAGGTGTATTGCAGCAGCATATAAAAAAGAGGATATAAAGAAATCAGAAGATGTGGAAAATAATTTAATATTTATAGGTGTTGCAGGTAGCATGGATCCGCCAAGACCAGAAGTAAAAGAGGCAGTAATGAAATGTAAGCTGGCAGGAATCAAGCCTGTTATGATAACAGGAGATCACAAAAATACTGCACTGGCAATTGCAAAAAGTATAAATATATGTAATAGTGATGATCAAGGTTTATCCGGAGAAGAACTTGAAAAAATCAGTGATGATGATTTAGAAGAAGCAGTTAAGAAAATAAGGGTTTTTGCTAGGGTATCACCAAATCATAAGTTAAGGATAGTAAAAGCATTTAAAAAGAATAATAATATAGTAGCCATGACTGGTGATGGAGTTAATGATGCACCAGCTATAAAGGAAGCTGATATAGGTATAGCAATGGGAATATCAGGTACAGATGTAACTAAGGAAGCAGCAGCAATGATACTGACTGATGATAATTTTGCAACTATAGTATCTGCTGTAGAGGAAGGTAGAATTATTTATGATAATATAAGAAAATTTATTAGATATTTATTATCATGTAACTTAGGAGAAGTTCTTACAATGTTTTTAGCGTCTGTATTTTACTTACCTAATCCATTGACACCAATACAAATTTTATTTGTTAACTTGGCAACTGATGGTCTTCCAGCCATTGCTTTAGGAGTAGACCCACCAGATAAGGATATTATGATGCAACAACCACGTAGAAAGAGTGAAGGGATATTTGCTAGAGGTCTATGGGAAAAGATAATAGTTAGAGGATGTCTTATTGGTGTATGTACATTATTTTCTTTTGAGCTTGCAAGGCTTTTTGCTATGGATTTGGCTACTTGTAGGACTATTTCATTATGTACACTTGTAATGTCTCAATTATTACATGTTTTTGAATGTAGGTCTGAAAGGCATTCCATATTTGAAATTAAGATTTTTTCTAACCCATATTTATTGGGAGCAGTATGTGTTTCTGTAATTATGATATGTAGTATTTTATATATACCTTTCTTGAAATCAGTGTTTAACACTGTTTCATTAAATTTAGATCAATGGGCATTAGTATTATTTTTTTCAGGAATAATATTCTTAATAAATAGCGTGTATTTATATATTAAAAGTAAGGGAAAGAAGGAGTATAATTAAAAAGGTTGCTAGATAATATTTTGTATGTAATATACTGTTAAATATTATCTAGCTTTCTTTGTTTATATAAAAGGTTAATAGAACATTATTATGAAATATTTAGTATATACTATAATATAGTTGAAAATATGAAATTAGGAGTATATAATTAAGAAGAATTTTATTATAGCAAATTAAGAAAATAAAGTGCTAATTTTAGACAAGCTTTTATTTTCATGGGAGATATGCATGAAAAAAAATAGTAATATGATAAAAATATTAATGAGTATGATGTTTCTAGTAGCAATAGTAGTTTTAGCTAATACATATTATAAGGAAAAGGAAAATGAAGAAAATATTTATTTAAATAATGGTATAGATGAAACTGAAGAAAATAGTGATTCAGTAAATGAAGAAGTGCAATATGTTGATATTATATCTCTAGGAAATTTAATAATACATCAATCACAAATAGATGGAGCAAAACAAGAAAATTCTTATGATTTTTCGCCGAGTTTTCAATATATTAAGAAAATGATTTTAGATTCAGACATATCAATGGGAATATTAGAGGGTACTTTAGCAGGTTGTGAACCAAGTGGATATCCATTTTTTAATTCACCAGATGAAGTAGTTGATGCTTTAAAAGATACAGGAATTGATATAATTAATTATGCTAATAATCATATTTATGATTATGAAGATGTAGGTTTAAAAAGAACTATTGATGTTACAAAGGAAAAGGGATTAGATGTTTTAGGAGTAAAATCTACAGAAGAAGAAAAGAATTATTTAGTGAAGGAAGTAAATGGAATAAAGATAGGATTTCTAGCGTATGTTTTTGAAACATCAATGATTAATGGTCATAAAACAATAAATAGTAATATATTATCCACATATAGTGAAAATCTTATAAATACTTTTAATTATAATGATTTAGAAAGCTTTTATAAGAAAATTGAAAATGAAATATCAGCAATGAAATCAGAAGGTGTTGAGTTTATTATAACATCAATGCATTGGGGAGAAGAATATAATACATATATAGAAGCATCTCAAAATGAAATAGCTAAAAGACTTAATAAATTAGGTGTAGACATTATTTTAGGTGGACATCCCCATGTTATTCAGCCATATGAAATAATGAGAAATGAAAGTGGACATTCTACTTTTGTAATATATTCACAGGGAAATTCTCTGTCTAATCAATCAGAGCAAGAAATTGGTGTAGCTGAAAGTGAAGATGGAATAATGATAAAGTTTACTTTAGAAAAGAAAGATGGAAATGTATCTTTAAAAGAATATAAGATAATCCCAACATGGGTTTATAAGGAAGAAAAAGTGAATGGAACATATTATCATAAAATAATTCCTGTAGAAGAAGCACTGGCAGATCCAAATAAATATGGCATAAGTAGTGATGTATATCAAAGGGTGGAAACTTCATTAAATAGAACTAAAGGTATATTAGGCATTAAATAGGCAGTAACTTTACTGTCTATTTTTTAATATGTGATCAGAGAATTGGCAATAACTTGACGGTGAAAGTCAGTTGTGGGCTTGGTATTGGTAACTACTAGCAAAGGATAAGGGTGTCTATGGTGAGGTAGAATCTGAAAGAAGTCTAAGGCAAAATCTTGGTCTGAGGAACACAAACTACATACAAGGTTTACTAAGATTGGACTAGTTTGTGTTACAAAACAAATTTCATAATAATTAAAAATAAAATAATTATTTTCCTTCTAATCCATTGTTAACAAAGAAAATACTTGTATTTGTAAAAAGCAAATGATAAAATTCTTTTAAGTTAAAAAATGTTAATTTTAACATATATAAGCAATTAATTAATTAATTAAAGCTGGGGGAGAGGGAATGAGGTTTATAAGTACAAGAGGAAAAAGTGGAAAAGTTTCAGCAGCAGAAGCTATAATTAAAGGGTTAGCTGATGATGGAGGATTATTTGTACCAGAGTATTTTCCAAAGGTTTTTCAAAAGTTAAAAGAGAAAGCAAGTATTTCATATGAAGAGTTATCCTTTGAAATAATAAAAGAGTTTTTTGATGATATTCCAGAGGAAGATTTAAAGGAAGCTATTGATGAAGCATACAAAGGTAGATTTGAGATACTGGAAAAAGGGGCATTTTTAGAATTATATCATGGGCCTACATCAGCATTTAAAGATGTAGCACTTTTATTTCTTCCACAAATTATGAAAAAGGCAAAGAAAGTACTTGCCATTAATGATGAAATAACTATATTGACAGCTACATCTGGTGATACTGGTAAAGCGGCATTGGAAGGATTTCATGATGTAGAAGGATTTAAGTGTGTAGTTTACTATCCTAAGAATGGAGTAAGTGCAATTCAAGAAAGGCAAATGAATACACAGGTGGGGAATAATGTTAAGGTTATAGCTATAGAAGGTAATTTTGATGACGCTCAAAGAAGTGTGAAAAATATATTTGCTGATGAAGAGTTAAGGGATAAATTTAAAAATCATGGAATCTTATTGTCGTCAGCAAATTCTATAAATATAGGCAGGTTAGTGCCACAAATAGTTTATTATTTTTATGGATATTTTAAACTTGTCAATAAGCAGAAGATAAAACTTGGAGAAAAGATTAATGTTGCAGTGCCAACAGGTAATTTTGGTAATATATTAGCAGCTTACTACAGTAAGAGAATGGGGTTACCAATTGATAGATTTATTTGTGCATCTAATGAAAATAATGTTTTGTCAGATTTCTTTAAGACAGGAACTTATGATAGAAAAAGGGAATTATTTATAACAGATTCACCATCTATGGACATATTAGTATCATCTAATTTGGAAAGATTGATTTTTGAAGCAGTGTGCAGAGATGGAGAAAAGGTTTCTAATTTGATGCAACAATTAAATGATAATGGAATATATGTTTTAGATGAAATTTCAAAGAAGTTTTTAGTTGACTTCTATGGAAATTATGCAACTAAAGATGAAATTTTTAAAGATATAAATAGGCTTTATCATGAAGAAAAATATTTAATGGATACTCATACTGCTGTTGCTCATACTGTACTAAGAAAATATAAAAATGAAAGTAAGGATTATAAGCAATCTCTTATAATAGCGACAGCAAGTCCTTATAAGTTTCCAAGAAGCATTTGTAGTGCTTTAGGTATTGACGTGAAAAATTCTAGTGATTTTCAAGTATTAAATATATTAAATAGCTATACTAAGATACCTATTCCAGAAAATTTAAGAAACCTTGATAGTAAGCCAATACTACACAAAGCTGTTTGTAAGAAAGAAGATATTAAAAAGGAGCTTTTAAGTTTTTTATATGAATGATAGATATTTTAAAGTAAGGGTTCCAGCAACCAGTGCTAATATGGGGCCTGGTTTTGATTCATTAGGGATAGCATTTAAGTTGTTCAATGAATATATTTTTGCTGAAATTGAAAGTGGAGTAAAATTTATAGGTTTTCAAAGTGAGTTTGACAACAAGAATAATATAATATTTAAAGCTATGGAAAAGGTATTTAAAGATTATAATTATGATTATAGTGGTTTAAGGATTGAAATTATCAATTGCAATATACCAGTTTCAAGAGGTTTAGGTTCAAGTTCCAGTTGCATAATTGCAGGAATTATAGGTGCATTTTCAATAATGGGCAAAGATAGTAATAAAAGTGAAGTACTAAAATATGCCGTAGAAATAGAAGGTCATCCTGATAATGTATGTCCAGCTATTTATGGAGGTATGGTCACAGTTGTAATGGAAGATAATGCTCCTATATTTAATAAAATAGATATTAAGGAAGGGGTTAGGTTTGTGGCCCTTATTCCAGAATTTAAATTTTCTACAGAAAAAGCAAGAAGTATTTTACCTAAGGAAATTTCATTTAAAGATGGAGTTTATAACGTTGGAAGAACTGCTTTACTTGTTTCTGCATTTGCAAATGGTAATTATAATTTGTTAAAATATGCAATGAAAGATAAATTTCATCAAGCATATAGAAGCAGATTAATAGAAGGATATGATATGTTAATTAAGGAAAGTATGGAGCTTGGAGCTTTGGGATGCTTTTTAAGTGGAGCAGGTCCAACTATAATGACAGTTGTAGGCAGTGAGGATAAAGCATTTAAAAGCAATATTAAGAAATTTATTGAAGAGAATAACTTAAAATATACTGTTGTTGAACTAAAAATAGACAAAATTGGGGCGACGGTTTTAGAGGTGAATAAAAATGAAGGACGATTATTTAGTAATTGATAAGAAAGTACTATCAGAAATTTTTCAGAAGGTAATTGATACTAAAAAGATTATAGAAAATGGTGATGTAAAAGGAATAACAGAAGCAACTAAGGTAACAGGTATAAGTAGAAGCGTATTTTATAAATATAAGGATTATGTTTTTGAGTTTTCTAAGATGTCTGCTGGCAGAAAAGTTACTTTTAGCATGATGGTAAAACATGAAAAAGGGTTATTATCAACTATTTTAAATGAAATATCTAAGGAAGGTGGAAATATACTAACTATTAATCAAGGAATTCCTATAAATGATGTGGCTAATTTAAGTATAACTATGGATATAAGTAGTATGGAAAAAAACTTTAAGATATTTTTAAATGAAATAAATAATATTAATGGTGTTGATAATGTTGAGCTTATTGCAATAGAATAAAAAATAATGATGAATTGTTAGTTTTTATTGATAATTCATCATTTTTATTTTTATTTGACAAAAGTACATTTTTATAGCAGAATGATTGAAGAATTGAATATAGGTAGTATGTAAATACTAGTAAGAAAGGAGTGAGAAACATGGAGATTTATTTTGATAATAGTGCCACTACAAAGCCTTATGATGAAGTTATAGAGGAAACTTGCCAGGCTATGAGAGAATATTATGGAAATCCATCTTCATTACATAATATAGGTCTTAAATGTGAAAAGAGATTAAATGAGGCAAGAGAGTATTTTGCTTCAACTATAAAAGCTGATAAAGATGATATATACTTTACTTCTGGAGGAAGTGAAGGGAATAATTTTGTATTAAAGGGATTACTTAAACAAGGTCATCATTTAATAACAACAGCTTATGAACATCAATCGGTATTAGATACGTGTAAAATACTTGAAAATAATGGTGTTAAGGTAACATATTTACCTGTGGATAAAGCTGGGAGGATTTCATTAGAAGATTTAGATGAAGCAATAACAAAGGATACAGTATTAGTATCAATAATGCATATCAATAACGAAGTTGGTACAATACAAGATTTAGAAGCTGTTGGTAAGATAATTAAATCAAGAAGCTCAAGAGCAAAATTTCATGTGGATGGAGTACAAAGTTATGGGAAATTTCCTGTAGATGTAAAAAAAATGAATATAGATTATTTTACAGCAGCAGCACATAAAATTCATGGACCAAAGGGAACAGGATTTGTTTATATAAAAAAAGGTGCTGGTATAAACTCTTTAATTTCTGGTGGAAGTCAAGAAAGAGGGTTTAGAGCAGGTACTCAGAATTTACCATCTATAATAGGTTTTGAAAAAGCAGCTAAAATGACTTTTGATAAGATTGATGAAAATTATAACAGTGTTTTAGCCATAAAGAAATATATGATTGAAAGGTTGCAGGAAATAAAAGATATAAGAATTAACAGTCCTCTAGAAGATGATTTTTCTCCATATATTTTAAATGTTTCCTTTATAGGAGCAAGAGCGGAAGTATTATTACATTTGTTGGAGGATGCTAAAATATATGTTGCCACAGGATCAGCATGTACATCAAAAAGTAGTGCTGCATCAGGAAGTTATGTAATAAAAGCTTTAGGATTAGACAATAAAGAAGTGGAAAGTGCCATAAGATTTTCATTTGACCACAATAATACAAAGAAAGAAGTAGACAAAGTAATTGAAGTGTTAAAAACTTCGTTAATGTTTTTAAGGAGAGTGCGTAAGTAATGAATCAATTAATTTTAGTAAAATATGCAGCAGAAATATTTTTAAAGGGATTAAATAGAGGGAAATTTGAAAGAAAACTTTTAAATAATATTAAGCAAAAGCTTGAAGGGTTAGATTATGAAATAATAAATGACCAAAACAGATGGTTTATTAAGACTGATAATATTGATGAAGCAGTAGAAAGAGTAAGAAAAGTATTTGGTGTTGCAGAAGTATGCATAGTAACTCAAGTAGAAAGAGATTTAAATATAATAAAAGAAGAATCTTTAAAGAAGATTAATGAAGTTAAGCCAAAGACTTTTAAAGTTGAAACTAATAGAGCAAATAAGAAGTTTACTATGAATTCTTTAGAGGTTTCAAGAGATGTAGGTGGATATATATTACATCATTATGAAGGTGATTTAGATGTTCAAGTTAAGAATCCTGAGTGTGTATTAAATATAGAAATAAGAGAACATGCTTACATATTTACTAGTGCAGATAAGATAAAAGCAGTTGGAGGACTTCCTTACGGAATAAATGGTAGTACTATGCTTATGTTATCAGGTGGAATAGATTCACCAGTGGCAGGATACTTAATGGCTAAAAGAGGTGTTGAATTAAATTGTGTATACTATCATAGCCATCCATATACTTCTGAAAGAGCTAAGGATAAAGTTAAAGATTTAGCTAAGATATTAGCTCAGTATACAGAAAGAGTTAATTTATATATAGTACCATTTACAGAAATTCAAATGGCAATAATTGAAGGTTGCAGAGAAGATGAATTAACAATTTTAATGAGAAGATTTATGATGAGATGTGCATGTGCTTTAGCTGAAAAGAATGGAGTACAATCAATATCATCAGGGGAAAGTATTGGGCAAGTTGCCAGTCAAACAATGGAAGGATTAATAGTAAGTACTGATTGTGCTGATAGACCAGTATTTAGACCATTAATAACAATGGATAAGGGAGATATAATGGACATAGCAAGAGAAATAGGTACATATGAAACGTCTATATTACCATATGAAGATTGTTGTACGATATTTGTACCAAAACATCCGAAAACTAAACCGCAATTAGAAGCTATGAGAAAGTCAGAATCAGTATTAGATGTTGAAGCTTTAGTAAATAAGGCAATAGAAGAAACTGAGTTAGTTGTATTTTAAATTTGAATAAATTACAAAATTTTTCACAGAAAAAAGTATTTTTCTGTGTTTTTTAAAAATAATTTAATAATATTAAACTTTATATTTACAATGAATAGGTATGTAGTATAAAGTAGTGTTAATAATTTACGATAATAATAATAAAATTACTTTTAATTTTATTATTAACAATGAGGGGGATATCTTAGTGAAAAATAAGAAGATAGTTTCATATACATTGGCAGCAACACTGGCAACATCAATAGTACCTAATGCTGATAGTGAAGTAGTTAGTGCAACTGAAAATAATTCAGTTGAAAATAATGCTGATGAAAATTTAAAGGAAAATGTAGAAGTAGAAATTGAAAATACAGAAAAAATTCAAGATCAAGATGCAGATAAATCTGATGAAAGCACAGATGAAGTAAAAAATGAATCAGATGTAGTTGAAGATGAAATAAAAGATAATACTGAAATAAAAGATAATACTATAGAAGAAAAGTCTTTAGAAGATGATGAAGAGGTTGTTAAATCGGAAGAAATTTCTAAAGGAAAAGAAAAAGAGGAAAAAATAGAAGTTAAAAAAGCAGAAGGTAAAGTTGTAGGAAAATTAGAAGTTGATATGAATTTCCCATTACCACTAGCTGATACTTCAAATTTAGGAATATCTTTAAATCTGAAAAATTCTAATAAAGAATTAATAGGAAAAGTTGATATAAATGATATTTTAAATGGAAATTTAAACTCAGGTGTTACTTATACTGTTGAAAAATTAAATTCTAAAAAGCAACCATTAGAGCAAGGAGATTCAATATATTATATAAGAGTTGTATTTGAAGGTTTAGAAAGAGGAAATTATTCTGTTGATATAGATGGAGAAGGATACATAAATACAACAGTAGATAATATAGATATAGTTGATTATTCTAAGAGAATAAAACTAGGAACATCTATAAATGAGATGATTTCAAATGAAAATTATAATCCAGTATTCTTAGCAGGAGATGTTAATAATGATTTTGTTATAGACATGAAGGATTATAAATTAGTTTTTGATGCTATTGGAAGCAAAGACAGTAAATATGATTTAAATAGAGATGGAAGTGTTGATATAGCAGATTTATCTTATGTTAATTCAAACATTGGAAAAACTAAAGGACAAGTGGAAATAGTAGATTTAGAAAAGATATTAGACCCTGAAAATATTGACATAGACACTAAAGATTTAAAAGGTGCAGAAAATATCAAGGATATATTAACAAGTGCAGACACTGTTGTTAATTTAGGGAGAGCAGATGGAGAAGCACCAAGTGCAGACAAACCTTTAACTATATCTATGGGATTAGATACTACAAAAAATGGAACTCTTAGAACAGCTAATAGCGAAGGTGTTGAAATGGAATCAGTTGTAATAAAAGGTTCTGCAGTTGAAGGTGAAGATGCATCTATTCCATCACAAGGATACATAACTTACACTGATGTTGATGGTAACACAGAAACTGTACCATTCAATGAAGAAAATCTTAAAAGAAGTGGTGCATCAAATGATGTTGTTATTGATTTAGGAAGTCAAGTTGCTGTAAAGCAAATATCTATAAATGTAACAGGAAACAGAGGAAACAAGAAGATTTCTCAAATTGCAAAAATAGAGTTTTTAAATAATGTATATAAAGAAGTTCCAAAGCCAGATATGAATATTCCAACAATAAAATCTTTAGAAACTTCTACTAATCTTCATGATGAAAGAATAACAATATCATGGGAACCACAAGCAAATGTAACTTCATATGAAGTAATGTATCAAAAGCTTAATGAAAGTGGTCAAGTTATAAGCACTAAAAAGTTACAAACAAATAAAACAAATTTAAATATATTAGATAAAGATATAAAACCTTATGATTTATATAGAGTAAGTATTCAATCTTTAAGTGGGGAATGGAGCAGTGGATATTTAACTGAAAAAGATGTACCTACAGCATTTGATGGAAAAGCAGATAATGTAGATGCTGATTTTAATCCAATAGATAGCTATTATAATGGTGATAAGGGAAGTGTATCAGAAATACAAGTTATTCCTTTAAACTCACCTGAACCACCAAGAAATTTAACTACAAATCAAGGATATAAATCTTTTACAGTAAGTTGGGAACAACATTCTCAAGCAAGAGATTTTGATATATATTATAGAAAAGTTGGAGATAGCAATAAAAACTGGATAAAGGCTAATGATAATCACAAAGAAGTTATTGAAGGTAGCTCTGATATTACAAATCCAGATAAGAGTAAATTGGTAAGAAGTCATAGTTATACAGTTAATAATCTTGATGATAATGCTACTTATGAAGTAAGAGTTACTGCTACTAACCACTTAGGTACAAGTGAAATGTCTAAGTCATATATAGCAAGTACAACATCAGTTACTCCGCCATCAATGCAAGAATACAAGTTAATTAATAGACCAACAAGTGAAAATGAAATAGGAACTACTCATATTATTGATGTACGTAATAAGAAGGATGAAAATGGATGGAATCAACAAGATGACTACTTACATTATGATTCTAAATATGCATTAGTAGATGGAGATTTTACTACTGAATGGAAGGTTGATAACTGGGATACAGGGGCTAGTTATGGTGCAGATAGAGGTTCAGAAATTACATTTGATGATACATATACAATTGGAAGTATAGGTATTGGTAGAACTCTTCAAAGTGGTCATTATATGGGACTTTATAAAGTAAAGGTTACTTATTGGGATGAAAATGATAATAAAAATGTAGTTTATACAGAATCAATAAATGAAAAATGGTCAAATGGCAACAGTTATTATATGGTTAAGTTAAATGAACCTATAAGAGCAAAGAAAATAAAAGTTGATACATCAGGATATGGTGGAAGTACACAAATAATATCAGAGCTTAAGTTCTATGAATATGATAGTTTAAGTGATGATATAAAGAATTTATATGAAGATGATTTAAGATTAGTTCTTAAGAAATCTGTTACTCAAGATGTATTAAATGAATTGGCTAAGAGATTAGATACACCAGATGCTATTAGTGGCGAATATCATCCAGATAAGGATGTTTTAAAGAAGGAGTTAGATACAGCTCAAAAGTTATTTGATGATAAGGAAGTTTCAGAAAAAATTACAACTCTTGATGCTAGTATTAGAACTAATAATGAAGGACCATCTTTAGGAATGGGAAATAGTTATCAATCTTTAGGAAGTGTTGCAAGACCTTCAGTTGATGACAAGGGTACAAGTAAGCAAATTGTAGTATACATGGGGTCAAGTGATCCAAATACTAGAGTTGATATAGTATTTTTACAAAATTATGGACTTCCAGGTTCGTATATGAGTAAAGTGCAAACAGTATCACCAGGAAGAACAGAAATAACTATACCATCAATCATTTCTGCTGATGTGGAAAAAGGTGGACAAGTTATGGCAAGAGTTACTCAAGGCTCAACAACTGCCAATGTTCAGATACGTTTAAGTGGAGTTACTGAAATTCCTAACTTAAATGTTAACAATATGATAAATGATACTACTAAGGAAAAAGAAGTAAAAGATAAAATAAGAAATTATATATCAGAATTAAAAACATATATGAATGATATAAATACTTTATATCCATCAGAAGTTTCTGATAAAGATAAGATTAATAATGTATATCTTTATGATGAACAAACATCACCTTTAAATACAACTGATATTGAAGGAGATAGATTTACATTAACTTTACCAGCATCAGAAATTCTTAAAGGTATAGAAAGTGGATTAGAAGGTAATACTGAAGCTCAAGTTAATAGAGTATATGATGCACTTTTAGCATGGGAACAAGAAGTAAAAGTTGGTTTTGCTAAAAAAGGTGTATTTGAAGAAGTTCAAGATTTTAATGGTAATGGTGAAATTGATGATGAAGATAGAGCTTACTTTAGAAAGCACAGAGCACCACTTACAAGATTAAATATTAAATATCAAAGAATGATGATGGGAGCAGCAGCTTATGCATCTAATCATCATATAGGTGTAGGATTTAGCTCATCTCAATATATTCAAGGTGTTCCTTATAAATTTGATGAAAATGGAAAGGTTACTAATGCAGATTCTGCTCATTTATATGGTGGATTAATAGGTCATGAAATGGGACATGTTATGGATATTGGTGATAGATTATATCCAGAAACAAGTAATAACTTAATGACTGCTATTACAGGAACTATGTTAAATGAAAATAGTCCTTACTTTGATTCATTTAAAAAGGTATATGAAAAGGTTACTTCTAATACAATAGGTTTATCTACTGATAGAACTGTAGTTTTAAATATGTTATGGCAACCTTATTTAGCATATGAAGACAATATTACTTATGAAATGTTATTTACAGATGTTGATGCTGACTTAACTAATGATTCATATTTTGCTAAATTAAATAGGGCATATAGAGAAATGTCACAAGAAGAAAGAGTTAATGGTGATAGAGATCAATGGCTAATAAGATTAACTTCTAAAGTTGTTGGTAAAGATTTAACTGATTTCTATGAGGCTCATGGAATAATTGCAAATGAAACAACATTAGCGTATGTTTCTAAGTTCCCTAAGGAAACTAAAAAGATTCAATATATAAATGATGAAGCCAGAAGACAAAGAATAGCAGGAACTGCTGATATGGAAGAGGGTACTACATTAAGTGCATCATTTGCAGATGGAATTACTACAGGTTCTTATGTAGATTCTAAAGAAGTTAAAATTAATTTATCAGTAGATAAAAGTAATGATAGAATTTTAGGGTATGAAATTTATAGAAATGGTGAGCCTTGTGGATTCATAGAAAGAGATAAAGCAAATTCACAAACTGTATATACTGATACTGTTGAAAATATAAATAATAGAGTTGTAGAGTATAAAGCAGTAGCTTATGATTATAACTTAAATCCAACAAATGAAGTTCAATTAGGAACTGTTAAAATACGTCATGAAGGTGGAGTAGATAAGAAGAGTTTAATAATATCTTCTAATACTATAAGTCTTCATGAAGAAAGTAATGATATTCATTCATGTGATGGTAATGAAGATTTAAAACATGCTTTAGATAATGATAAATCTACTGTTTATGAAGGTAGAATGCTTACAAAGGATGAATATAACTCAAGTATTCATACTGCTGAAATGAATCCAAATAATAATCCATATGTAATTTTAGATACTACTGAAATGAAAACTTTAGTAGGTATAAAATATACAGCACCTACAACAAAATCAGGATTTATATTTAAGAGTACATCTATAGCTGATAATGCACTGAAGAAATATAAGATAGAAGTAAGTAAGGATGGAGCAAGTTGGACAACTGTTAAAGAAGGTACTTTAAACTTAGATCCACAAAATCCAACAGAAACAATTTACTTTGATGCAGAAGGTGTTACAGGTGGTAACCAATTAAGTTCATATAATGCTAGATATGTGAAGATAACAGCATTAGATACTAAGAATTTTGCTGCGTCAGAATTAGATTTAATAACACCTCCTGGAGATAATATTGAAATTGGACTTTCTGATGATAATATTACGTATACTAATGGAATTGGTGTATTAAAAAATGATTATGAATATCAAGCAGATAATCCAGATACTAATGAAAATGAAAGAAAATTTATTCCAGCTGGTTCAGTTATAATAACTGGGGAATATAGGGGAAATCCTGCATTTAATGTTCCATTAGTTCTTAATGAAAAAGAAAAACATATAGCAGATAAGTATCAAGGTATTCTTTTAGCTCAAGTACCTGACAATGGTAATTTGGAAGAAGTAGCAGAAGGAACTTGGATTTATTGGGTAAATCCAGAAGATGCAAAAACATTTAATGAAGATAATAAGAAAATTTTTGCAGAGTTATATAGAACAGATACGGCTGATGCTTTAGAAGGTGGACAAAGATTAGTAAGTGATACATTTAAAATTGATGTACCAAAAGAACTTCCTGAAATAACATTATCTGCTTCAAGTAGAAGTGTAAATGAAGTTAAGGCTATTGATATAAAAACTGATATATTAAATGCTATTAAAGAAAATAGATAGTACAAAGGAGTAAATGCATGAAAAAGGTTAATACTAAAACAAAAGTTATAGCTTTATCAACAGCTGCAGTAATGACGACGGCTATTTATTTAAAAAGTGATAATGTAACTAATGCTGAACAATATGCACAGGTATCAGATAATGCTATAGAACTTAATGTAGATAAACAAAATAAAGATACAATTAAATTATCATTAAGTAATTTTTCAGATTTAGCAAAATCTTTACAATTAAGTGTTAAGATTGAAGGAAATGCTATTTTTACTGATGATTCTATAAAGTGGTTAGTTAAGTCACAAAATGATGATTTAAAAACAGATGTTAAAATAAGTTCTGATAAAAAGCAAATGGATATATTTATATTATCAAATTCTAATATAGAAATTGATGGTGGATTATTAGAAATTTGTGAAATTAATGTTGCTAAGGAAAATAAAAATAGTACAGAAGGATATACTGTTGTACCAAATGTAAATTCGGAAGGTATTGCATATAACTATATTATTGATGGAACTAACAAACAGGTTAAGGGTTCAGATATAGTAAATAGTAGTAAAGATAAATTAACAGTAAATACAGCACCAGTAATTTCATTAGTAGAATCACCTAAAATTGTTGAAGGAAATATAATTATAAAAACAGGTGATGTTTTTAAGCCTTTAGAGTATGTTAAAGCAACAGATGATGAAGATGGTGAAGAGGTTAATATAACTGCAAATAGTTTAAATGTTAATAATAAAAAACCTGGAAGTTATAAAGTTACTTATACTGCAACTGATAAAGAAGGAGAATCTACTAATTTAGATGTAAATGTAATAGTAGAAGAAGTTCAGCAGTCTGTTAGCAATCCAGTTATGAATATAACAAATAAAAATATTCAAATAAGACAAGGTGATAAGTTTGATCCTTTAGCTGGTGTTACTGCAACAGATTATCAAGGAAGAAAGTTAACTGTTAATGTTACAGGAAGTTATGATGTAGAAGTAGTAGGAAGTTATGTATTAACATATACAGTTACTGATACATATGGTAATACAATTACAGATACTGCCACATTAGAGGTAGTTAAACAAGATGCACCTGTAATAAATGGAGTTAAATCAGAGGTTACAATAGAGGTTGGGCAAGCTTTTGATCCGCTAGAAAATGTTATTGCTACAGATTTTGCAGGAAATGCAGTAGAAGTTAAGGTTACAGGAACTTATGACGTAAATGTACCAGGTGAATATACTATAACATATAAAGCTGTAGATAAGTATGGAACTGAATCAGCTGAAATGAAAACTATATTAAAAGTAGTTGAAAAATCAAATAATAACCAAAAACCTGATGATAGTGGAAATAAACCAGACAATGGAGGAAGTAATCCAGGAGATGGTGTAAATAAACCAGATAATGGAGGAAGTAATCCAGGAGATGGTGTAAATAAACCAGACAATGGAGGAAGTAATCCAGGAGATGGTGTAAATAAGCCAGACAATGAAGGAAGCAATCCAGGAGATGGTGTAAATAAACCAAACAATGGAGGAAGCAATCCAGGAGATAGTGTAAATAAACCAGATAATGGAGGAAGTAATCCAGGAAACAATATAAATAGTTCTAGCAATGGGACAAACACAGGACAAAATACTGGTAATGTAAATAGTGGTGATTCTAAGAATGAAAATGTTATTAGTGAAAATAATAACTCTACAACAAATAGTTCTAAGATACCTACTACAGGAGCAGCAATTGGTAGTGGAATAATAGTTTCTATTGGATCTGTTATAGCTTTAATAGGTGCATACTTATTTAAGAAAAATAGATAATAAAAAAAGTGCTTAAGTGTTTCATTGCTTAGGCACTTTTTATTATTAAATTATAAAAAATGATGGAACTGTGGTAGATAGAATAAATTCTAATATTCTAAAAATTCAATATTAGAACAAGCTATTCAAGCAATGCTTTCACAAACTAAAAGTGGAGTTGAAACTGTTAAGAATTTGCTAACAACTTAATTTAATTCTAAAACTTTGTATTTATTGACATAAAAACATTTAGTGTTTATAATGATAATTATTATCAATTAAAATATAATTATAAATAATATATATGAGGTAAATATGAAAAATATTTTAGAAATAAATGGGTTAAAGGCAGAAGTAGCTACTAAAGTACAAGGATTTATAAATATTTTAGATACGGATAGAAAAATACCAGTAACTCTTATTAATGGAGCAAAGGAAGGAAAGAGCCTTCTTATTACAGCTGGAGTTCATGGAGGAGAATATCCATGTATAAAGGCGGCCATAGAAATAGCTAAAGAAATAAATCCAGCAGATGTTTGTGGAAATATAATAATTGTACATCCAGTAAATGTTGAGGCATTTTTTAAAAGAACTCCAGCAGTTGTTCCAGAAGATAATAAGAATTTAAATAGTATATTCCCAGGAAAAAAAGATGGAACAATAGCAGAAAAAATAGCTTATATTATAGTTAATGAAATGCAAAGTAAAGCAGATTTCCATTTAGATATTCATGGAGGAGATTTAAATGAAGCATTAACTCCACATTTATATTATGCAGGAAAGGCAGAATTGAAAATTATTAATAAAATTAAAGAGGTGGCTGCTGTGCTAGACGTTAAATATATGGTTAAGTCTAACTCTACCACAGGAGTTCATAGCTATGGTTCTATTAGTGGAACTCCAAGTATGCTTTTAGAGCGTGGAGGAATGGGGTTATGTCTTACAGAAGATGTTAAAGCATATAAGAAAGATTTATATAGTGTTTTAAATAAAATGAAGATATTGGTAACAGAAGAAACTATTAAAGAGGAAATTCCTATAGATATTACAGAAGCAAATTATCTAGAAGCTTTAAATGAAGGGTGTTGGACTAGCTTTGTGGAGGCTGGAGAATTAATTTCTAAAGGACAGGTATTAGGAGAAGTTACAGACTTTTTTGGCAATTTAGTAGATAGATATTACGCAGAATTTAATGGTGTTGTAATGTATCATACAGTAGCGTTAGCAGTTGCAAAGGATAGCCCTTTAGTGGCTTATGGTAAGCTTGAGTAAAAGAAATCATACATGTTATGGCATGTATGATTTTTTTTAATAATTAATAATAATGTTGACACAATAGGAGATAAGATATAAAATTTATAAAGGTAAATGCAAATCATTTGCATTATGAAATGGAGATTAATTTATGAAATTATTAAAATATATCTTTAAGAGAGTTGTAGGAGTAATACCCATTTTGATAATAATATCATTTGTATCATTTGGGCTTATGAATTTAGCACCAGGAGATCCGGCAGAAGCAATACTGACTTCTCAGGGAGCTGTTGTAACATCAGAAGTTTTAGAAAGCACTAGGGTAGAGATGGGATTAGACAAACCTTTTTTAGTACAATATCTAAATTGGATGAAAAATTGCTTAAAAGGAGATTTTGGCATTTCCTATTCTACAGGGGTATCGGTAAAGGAAGAGTTATTTAAGCATTTACCATATACTATAACACTTACAGCCACAGCTATGGCTATAACTATACTTGTTTCGATTCCTGTTGGAATAATAGCAGCAATTAATAAAGATAAATTTATAGATTATATAATAAGGACAATCAGCTTTATAGGCAATTCTATTCCAGGATTCTTTTTAGCATTGATATTATTATTAGTCTTTTCTTTAAAATTAAGATGGTTTCCTATATTAAGTGAAAGTGGTATTAAGAGTATAATTTTACCTTCTATAACTTTAGCAATACCTATGATAAGTAAGTATATACGTCAGATAAGAGTAGTTGTTATTGAGGAATTAGAAAAGGATTATGTAAGGGGAGCTAGGTCTAGAGGAATAAGTGAAGCAGGAATACTCTATTTTAATGTACTTAAAAATATAATGATAACAATAATAACGTTAGTAGGATTATCTATAGGTTCATTAATGGGAGGAAGTGCTGTAATTGAGGCTATATTTGTTTGGCCTGGAATTGGAAGCTTAGCATTAAATGCTATATTCAATAGAGATTATCCTGTTATTCAAGGATATGTTCTTTGGATGGCAATAATTTTTGTGCTGATAAATTTAATAACAGATTTGCTATATAAGTTTATTGACCCAAGAATTGAAGCATAGTGAGGGGATAAATATGAGTACAAAAGATAGAAGAAAGAATAAATTTTTAATGATTTTAATATTGATAGTAATAATCTTGGGTATAAGCTTGTTAGCACCATATATAGCACCTAATGATCCGTATAAAATAGATTTACAAAATACATTAAAGGCACCAAGTAGAGAATTCTTTTTAGGCACTGATGCTTTAGGTAGATGTGTATTTTCTAGAATGATATATGGTGCATCTAGAACTATTTTTTCATCACTTATTTTAGTTTCACTAATGTTTGTATTTGGAAGCTTTATAGGAATTATTAGTGGATATATAGGTGGATTATTTGACAATATAGTAATGAGAATTGTTGATGTATTTTTAGCATTTCCTAGTTTGGTGTTGGCCATTGCTGTTGCAGGAGTTTTAGGTGGTGGTATGATTAATGCTATGATAGCCATAGGGGTTATCGGTTGGACTAAGTATGCTAGGTTAGCTAGAGGTGAAGTATTGGAGATAAAGGAAGAAACATTTATAAAAGCTGCTAGGTTAAGTGGTAATAGTTCTATGTATATTGTTTTTAAGCATATTATGCCAAGAGTTTTAAGTACTCTTATAGTTACAGCATCTTTAGATATTGGAACTACTATCATGGAAATGGCAGCGCTTTCTTTCCTAGGATTAAGTTCACCACTACCTATACCGGAATGGGGAGCAATGATGAATGAAGGAAAAAGTATGATTCAATTTGCACCATGGATAACCATAGCACCAGGTATAGCAATTTTTATTATTGTCATATTATTTAATCTTCTAGGTGATGTAGTACATGATATGCTAGATCCTAAGCAAAAAGAATATTAATAAGGAGTTAACTGGTGAAGAAAAGAAAAATAAACATAATGGCTTTAGGAATTTTAACATGTTTTCTTATATTAACGGGCTGTGGCAAAAGTAATGATGATACTGTTTGGAAAAGCAAGGAAGAATTAGTATTTGGAACAACAATCAGTACTAAAAGTTTAGATCCAGCACAAGGATATAGTGGATGGTTTACTGTAAGGTATGGAGTAGCAGAAACGCTTTTTAAATTAGATGATGCTATGGAACCAATTCCATGGCTAGCACAAGGATATGAAGCATTAAATACTACAACATGGCGTATAGAGATTAAAGAAAATATATATTTTCAAAATGGAGTAGAGATGACAGCAAAAAAAGTGAAAGAGTCATTAGACAGAGTAATTGAATTAAATAGTAGAGCTAAATCTACTTTAAAAATAAAAAATATTGAAGTAGATGGAAAATATTTAATTTTTAATATGGAAGAGGAAAATCCTACTTTAATAAATGATTTGTGTGATCCTTTTGCAGCAATTATTGATGTGAATGGTACAGAAACTCCTGATAGTAATCCAGTAGGTACAGGTCCTTTCATAGTAGAAAAGTTTACTACTATCAGCTCAAGTTATTTAACTAGAAATAATAATTATTGGGATGGTGATGTAAAGCTAAGCAATTTAAAGATTATTCCTATTAGTGATAGTGACACATTAGCCATGGCACTACAATCTGGAGAAATTGATATTGCTCAGGGAATATCTACATCACTTATGGCTTTGTTAAAGGAAAATGACGATTATAAGTTAAGTAGTATAGATACCTCAAGAGCAATATTAATGTATTTTAATGAAAATAACAGCAATTTAAATAATAAAAATGTGAGAAAAGCAATTAATATGCTTATAAATAAAGAAGAGTATGCAAAGGGACTTTTAAATGGTAATGCAACAGCAGCAGTAGGACCATTTCCAAAGAACACTACATATGGTTCTAATGTAACTGATAATTCAAGTTATAATAAAGAAGAAGCAATAAGAATATTTACAAAAGAAGGGTATAGCGATACCAATGGTGATGGAATTTTAGATAAGGATGGAGAAAATTTAACTTTAAAATTAATTACATATTCAGCAAGAGCTGAGTTGCCAACAATAGCCCAGGCACTTCAAGCAGATTTAAAAGAGGTTGGTATAGAAGTATCCATTGAAATATCTGAAAATATTTCAGATATATTATCTAAGGGAAGCTTTGATTTATGTTTATATTCCAATGTAACATCATCTACTGGAGAGCCTTTATCTTATTTAAATAATGCCATGAGAAGTAATGGAGAATTAAATTATGGTAATTATAGTAATATGGAAGTAGATATGCTTTTAGATAAAATGCAGTTAGAATTTGATATAGAAGAAAGAAATAATTTAGCAGAAGAAATAGTTCAAAAGGTTTTAGATGATGATGGTTATAATTTTATAGCACATCTTAAGGTTAGTTTCTTGATGAAAAATAATGTAGTGGGATTTAAGGCGCATCCTACAGATTATTATCAATTTAATAAAGATACATATATTCAGTAGGTGAAGCGATGAAAGAGATATTAAAAGTTAAAGATTTATCTGTTAATAATAATAGCGTAAAAATATTAAAGAATATATCTTTTAATATAAAAAAAGGTGAGATATTAGGCATAGTTGGAGAAAGTGGTTGTGGAAAAAGTACGCTCATTAGAGCTTTGATTCAAATGATGAATAAATCAGAGGAAATAATTAGTGGTGAAATATTATTTAATGAAAGGAATCTTTTATCATTAGATAATAAGCAGATAAGAAAATTAAGAGGAAATAATCTGGCAGTAATTTTTCAAAATCCAGGAGCAACATTAAATCCTATTAGAAAAATAGGTAAACAATTTGTACAAACTATGCAAAGTCATATGAATATAAATAAAAATGAAGCTTTAGAAAAAGCTGCGAATATGCTTGAGAAGGTTAATTTAAAGGATAGCAAATGTATATTAAACAGCTATCCTTTTGAACTAAGTGGAGGTATGAAGCAAAGAGTTACCATAGCTTTGGCCATGATTTTAGAGCCAGAAATATTAATAGCTGATGAGCCCACCAGTGCATTAGACGTTACGGTACAGGCACAGGTAGTAAAGGAAATGATGTCACTTAGAGATAATTTTCAGACAAGCATAATAATAGTTACTCATAGTATGAGTGTTATATCACAAATGGTAGATAAAGTAGCAGTTATGTATAGTGGAAATATCGTGGAGTATGGAGATAAAGAAGATATACTTAGAAATCCTAAACATCCTTACACTAAGGCTTTAATAGATGCAGTTCCTAAGATGGATGGAACTATACCAAAAGGTATAAAGGGAAATCCACCATTATTTACAGAAAATATAACTGGTTGTAGTTTTGCACCAAGGTGTGAAAAATGTAATGAAGTATGTATAAAAAATCAGCAATATTTGAAGAAGATGCATGATGGAAGATACATAGCTTGTGATTATGTAGAAGGTGTGGAGAAAAAATATGGATAAAATAATTTTACAATGCAATAATTTAAGAAAGACATATAAAAAGAAAAATCATTTACATGTTGCTTGTGATGATATAAATCTGTATATAAAGCAAGGTGAGTGTTTAGGGGTAGTTGGAGAAAGTGGTAGTGGAAAAAGCACTTTAGCTAATATCATTATGAAGCTGGAAAAAGCAGATAGTGGAACAGTAATATTAAATGATAAAGATATTACTAACGTAAAAAGAAATGAATTAAAAGAAGTTTATAAGGAAATTCAAATGGTATTTCAAGATGCCATTGGCTCATTTAATCCAAGGCTAACCATTGAAGAATCTATTATGGAGTATGTTTGTAATTTATGTTCTACAACGGAAGAAGAAAAAAAGCATAAGGTAGATAATCTTTTGCAGATGGTAGGTTTGCCAAAGGAGTATAAAGATAGATATCCTCATGAATTAAGTGGAGGGCAATGTCAGAGGGCAGCTATTGCAAGAGCATTATCAGCCCATCCTAAGATTTTAGTTTGTGATGAAGCTACCAGTGCTTTAGATGTATCAGTTCAAGCACAAGTAGTTGAATTACTAAAAGAAATGCAAGAAAAAATGAATATTTCATACTTATTTATTACTCATGATTTAGCATTAGTAAGTAGTTTTTGTGATAGAGTAGCAGTTATGAAAAATGGAAAAGTAGTAGAAGTTGGAGAAGCAAAGGAGGTTATTAATAATCCTCAACATGAATATACCAAGTTATTAATTCAATCAGCTTATATTTAATAAGTAAAGTCATCAGTCTGTAAAAAAGATAGCCAGAGCTATCTTTTTTACTATTTTCTAATAAAGTTTGTTTGAATTTTTGTTTCTTTTTTAGGAATATTAATGTGATTTGCTTGGCCAACTTTAATACATTTTAAAAGCCAAGCCATATTTTTACCTAATGTTCTCATTATTTGCATACCTTCAAGGTCTTGTACTACTTCTTCAGGAGTATTACCATGAACCATACACCAATATTGCGAAGAAACAAGTGGCATATTTGAAATAGTAAAGTATTTATTTAATTGTTCTAGAGTGGCAGTGGAACCAGCTCTACGGCAACTAACTATAGCAGCACCAGGTTTATACTCAAAGTACTTTTTACCAGCATAAAAAGCTCGATCTAAAAAACTTGTTATAGCACCAGAAGCAGCGGCGTAATGTACAGGAGAGCCAAAGATAAAACCATCAGCTTCTTGTGCTTTTTTTAAGGCAACATTTACGGTATCATCATTAAATACGCAGCGTCCAGATTGTGTTTTAGCACAATTACCACATCCAATACATCCTCGTATAGGTTTATTGCCAATATGAAAAATTTCTGTCTCTATATTTTCTTCATTAAGAGTCTTAGCCACTTCACATAATGCAGTATAAGTGCATCCTTTTTCTTTAGGACTTCCGTTAATAAGTAAAACTTTCATAATATTCTCATTCCTCTTAAATTTTTATATCTATATCATTATTATTATACAAATTATGTAATAATTAATAAACTATTTAAAAATGATTAAAATTTGACAAAATGGGCGATGATGTTTAGTTTTGTTTTAAAAAAAATAAATGGATAATGGAAGCTTGAAAAAACTTTGAATATCTCTTTAAATCATAAAAAGTTAAACTTTGACTTTCCTTGATTTTAGATTTATACTTTACTTGTAAAAAGAGATGAGGGATATGAAGAACAAGAGCTAAGGGATATTAAGGTAAAGAAAAAAGGAGGTTTTTGTATGTTTGGTTTAATACCTTTTAGAATGACAAGAGGAAGTGGTAATACAATATCATCATTAACTAATCTTTTTGATAACTTCTTTAGTGATGATTTTATATCAACTTTTGATGACAGAAATGATATAAGGGCTGATGTGAGAGAAACAAATGAGGCTTATTTAGTGGAGGCAGAGCTTCCAGGAGTTAATAAGGATGATTTACGTTTAGATTATGATAATAATTATTTAACAATTTCAGCAATGAAGAATGAGACATTTGAGGATAGGCAAGATAATTATTTGAGGCAAGAAAGACATTATGGACAAATAGCAAGAAGCTTTTATTTTGATAATGTTGATAAAAATCAAATACAAGCTAGATTCCAAAATGGAGTTTTAGATATTATCTTACCTAAGATGACTATTGAAAGATCAAGCTATAATGGAATACCTATTCAATAGTGTTTGAATATTTTAATTAAAAAATAGCAATTTAAAATTATTTATATGTGTGAAAGCATAAAGGAGGATTTTATATGTTTGGTTTAGTACCTTTTAAAATGAATAAGGATCTTAATAATAGTAACACAATGTTTAATGATTTATTTGGAGATTTCTTTAATGATAATCTTAATATGAATACTGCAATTAAAGCAGATATCAGAGAAACTAAAGAAGCCTATATATTAGAAGCTGATCTTCCTGGAATGAGAAAGGAAGATATAAACTTGGAATATAATCAAAATTACTTAACTATACACGCTCATAAGAATGAAACTAAGGAAGATAAGAAGGAAAATTATATAAGGAAAGAAAGACATTATGGAGAAGTTTCAAGAAGCTTTTATGTAGGTAATATTGATAAATCTGCTATAAGTGCAAAATTTGAAAATGGTGTTTTGGAAGTTACCTTACCAAAACAGGAGAAATCAATAAATGAAGATAATAAAATTAAGATTGAATAATTTAAAGCCCTGTTACAGTGAATTGTAGCAGGGCTTTAAATTTTAACTATTAATTTATTTTTTGTACAAAAAGCAGGTAATAACTATATATAGTGTATGAGGAGGTTTATAGAACACATATATAGTGTTTTAAAAATGGAAGAATAATACTGTCAAATTGATTATATTATTTAAAATTAAAGATTTTTATAGCAAAATGAAGTTTTTAATGGGAAATTAGCAAATAAAAAGAAAGGAAAAAAAGATAAAAAAAGTTTTTTGAGTTATAATAAATAGTCATATTAATTAATAACAAAATTAATATATATTAGAACTAAATAGGGGGAGATTTGAATGCAAGTAATTAAGCGCGATGGTAGTACAGTTGATTTCGATAAGTCGAAAATAAGAGAAGCTATATGTAAATCTATGAAAAATGGTAGTGGTATATACTTACCGGATATTGCAGGGATAATAGCTGATGATGCAGAGAAATATTTTAGTAAGGAAGATGAAACCCCAACTATATATAAGATAGAAAGCTATGTCTATGATAGATTAGTTCATTATGAACAATCAGTAACAGCTAAAGCTTATGAAGGATATAGAGCAGTACAAGAGTTTAAGAGAAATACTAATACAACTGATGAAAGTATCTTAAGCTTAATCAATAAGACTAATGATGATGTTATGAAGGAAAATTCTAATAAGAATGCTTCTATAGCTGCTACACAAAGAGATTTAATAGCAGGAGAAGTATCGAAGGATATTTCAAGGAGAAGATTAATACCATCACATATGGTTCAAGCTCATGATGAAGGAACCATTCATTGGCATGATATGGATTGTGTGAAACGTTTTCAAGAAACTCAAGTAGCTTAATTACTTGAGGGGATTTGAAGGAGTAACTAATTACTCTAACTGCATTATTGATAACTCAAATGAGAACACCAATAAAGTTCGAAGGGGTTACATTGAAACCTCCCATATGCATGTTTAGCTAACAAATAAATATGTGTAAAGCTGGGTAAAGTCGAGTGAAACCTACCCTAACACGTAATGGTGAGGAAAACTAAGTCAGAGGTGACTAGGTAGGCATAGTGCGGATGGCGATTGATATGGTGAGAATGTTAAGCAAATATACACAAATAACTGACGAATCTTCGAATGTACTGTCCTAAAGATCGGGTATACCGAAAGGTATACATACTCTTTACAAATGCGTAATGGGTAGTAAGTGTGGATTAGTAGTTCATAGTCTTGGCGAAAGTCCATATATCCTTATGGTGGATATCAAGCTTACAGGGCAATAGGAGACACCTAAATCAATCATATGCTAGGTAATGTGGAACGTTTGAAGCTCTCTACATCTAAATAGCCTTTGTTAGAGGTGATGGTAGAATATAAGGTCGGTTTACCGAAGTTTCTTTTAAGAGAGTGGCAGTAAGGGTATAGTAGCGAAGAAGTTATGATAATAAGTAATGGAGCGAAGACCCTAAGTCAATATTAGAAAACAAAATATGGTAAAATATTAAATTAGAAATAGTATAGATCAGTTAAGAAAAAGAGGGGTGGATAATATATGAAGCCCGAATATACTAAAAATCTGACAAGAATGCAATTCTTTAAATCTGCTGATTACTATGGTATGTCTAAAGTATATGAAGATTTATACTTAAAAAGTATTAAAAATATTAATGTGAAAAATCTTATGTCAATAATAAAGGATAAGAGAAATATGTTAATAGCTATACGGTGTATGAAATCAAATACAGGAGCAGAGACTGCCGGAATAGATGGAATAACTTTTACAGAATTACTACAAAGTCATTCTACAGACGAGTTACATCAAATGGTTTGTAAATTAATAGATAATTATGAAACCTTAGGGGTAAGAAGAGTTTTCATTGCGAAAAAGAATGAAAAACTACGATTACTAGGTATTCCAAACTCTATTGATAAACTTATTCAGCAGATGATAAAACAAGTGTTAGAACCTTACTGTGAGGGGAAATTTTATAAACATAGTTATGGATTCAGACCCACTAGACAAATTGGGGAAGTTATTGCTCGTTGTCATCATCTAGTTATAAATTCTAGATGTGAATACTGTGTAGATATAGATATTAAAGGCTTTTTTGATAATGTTCATAGTAATAGACTTATGAAACAAATATGGAACATAGGAATAAGAGACAAAAGAGTTTTAATGTTAATTAAGAAAATAATTAAAGCACCTGTTGATGGAGTTGTACCAACAAAAGGTATACCACAGGGTGGGGTTTTATCTCCACTTCTTAGTAATATAGTTCTTAATGAATTAGACCAATGGGTAGCAAGTCAATGGGAAGAATTTCAGAAACATTGTGATAGCAATAAAGCTCCAGGGGAGTTCATTAAAGAATTGCAATACAAAAAGAAGATTCCAAATCCTAATTATAATCCTAAGCGGAAAGTAAAAGGGAACATAAAATATTTTAAGAAATGGAAGACACTTAAAACAGGATATATAGTTAGATATGCTGATGATTTTAAAATTTTTACTCCGAATTATAAAGAAGCTATAAAATGGTTTAATGGAATTAAGCAATTTATAGAGAAAAGGCTACACTTAGAAATAAGTGAAGAGAAATCAAAAATTGTTAATTTGAAGAAAAGTAAAAGTAACTTCTTAGGCTTTGAATTAAAAATTGTGAACACCAAAAGGAAACATAAGGAGCGTAGAACTAATGTAAAGAATAAAAGTTCAAAAACCAAATATATATTACAAGTAAGAGTTAGCAAAGAGAAAATTTGTGAAATGAGTAGAGAGTTTAAGGAATCACTTAAATTACTAGTCAAGGATGCTAATAATTCATCAAAGATTATTGGGCGATTAAACGCAAAAATTCTTGTATGGCAAAATTATTGTAGATTAAGTACATATCCAAGCAGGGATTTAAATGAAGTGTATTTGAGAAATTACACTAGAATGAGTGTACTTAAAAGATATTATGGGATTTTGAAATACGTTAGTATGAAAGAAGCTAAAAAGGTTAGTAATTTAATTAATGAGCGATATAGTGAATATAATGGGTTTACGTTTATGTCAAACTTTGGTGGTGTCATATACCCTATATGGGCTGTAAAGCAGAAAAAATTATCACAAAGAAATCCAAACAGTAGTCCATATGTTAGAGAGGATTTAGTCAAGTATTGGTATAAAACTATAAAATGGGATAATTCAGAAGGAGAGCAATTAATAGAAAACTATTGTAATAGTAAATGGGTTAACTCATTAGTAGCAGTACACGCTATGGGATTATATACAGAACAATATGGTAAATGTCCTATAACAGAGTTACCACTAAGTGATGGATTTGAGATTCACCATAAAGATGCAAAAGTAAATGGTGGCAGTGACAAATATATAAATTTAGTTATGCTAAATGAATATGCACACAAATTAGTTCATAGCTCTAATAAGGAAACTATACAAAGGTACATTAAACTAATTAAAAATCTTGGAGGAAAAATTAATAAAGCATATTTAAATAAACTTAGAAAAATGTTAAACCTAGAACCAATAATGATAATGCCATAATCAAATTGGTTTGAATAAACTGTTTTCGATAATATTGATGGAACGCCGTATGAGTACGAAAGTCTCACGTACGGTGTGGAGCGGGGGAAAAGATGAAGATAATATCAAAGTCTTACCTATCGCTATACACTTTATCACCAATATTTAACTGTTGTTTAATAAATCTAGAAGACATGCTGGAAAATTGTACTGTTATTAATGATAAATTAGTTGAATCACCAAAATCATTTGGTACAGCTTGTACTGTAACAACGCAAATAATAGCACAAGTATCTAGTAACCAATATGGTGGTCAAAGTATAACAGTTAAGCATTTAGCTAAATATTTAAAGGTAACAGAAGATAAAGCTTATAATCACTATATGGAGCTTTTAAATGATGAAGAGTTAGCTAAGAAGCTTGCTTTAGATATGAAAATGAAAGAGCTTAAAGATGGTGTACAAACTATAAGATACCAATTAAGTACATTACAAACAACAAATGGACAAGCTCCATTTTCAACAATTTATTTAGAAATAGAAGAAGGTCATCCTTATGAAGAGGAAATGGCTTTAATTTGTGAAGAAATGATTAAGCAAAGATTGGAAGGAATGAAAAATTATAGAGGGCAAGAAATAGGAGAAGCATTCCCTAAACTTGTTTATTTATTAGATGAACATAATTGCTTAGAAGGTGGAAAATATGATTATATCACTAAATTAGCAGCTAAATGTACAGCCAAAAGATTGGTACCTGATTATCAATCAGCAAAAATTATGAGAAAGAATTATGAAGGGAATACATTCCCACCAATGGGTTGTAGATCGCACTTATCACCATGTAAAGATGAAAATGGTAACTACAAGTGGTATGGTAGATTTAACCAGGGTGTAGTAAGTCTAAATTTACCACAAATTGCTATTACGGCAGATAAAGATATGGAGTTATTTTGGGATATGTTAGATCAAAGATTAGAACTTTGTAAGGATGCTTTAATGATTAGACATAACATGTTACTTGGTACTTCTTCAGATGTATCACCAATCCACTGGCAACATGGTGCTATAGCAAGACTTGGAAAAGGTGAAAAAATAGATAAATACTTAAAAGATGGATACTCAACATTATCATTAGGATATGTAGGGGTATGCGAAATGGTTTATGCAATGCTAGGGGTAAGCCATACTACTCCAGAAGGAGAAAAGTTTGCTTTAGAAGTAATGAATCATATGGAAGATAAATGTATGGAATGGAAGAAAGAAACTGGTTTAGGATTTGGTCTTTATGGAACACCAGCAGAAAACTTAATTTATAGATTCTGTAGATTAGATAAAGCTAGATTTGGGGAAATTAAAAATGTAACTGATAGGTTATATTATACTAATTCTTATCATGTGCACGTATGTGAAGAAATAGATGCATTTAGCAAGCTTAAATTTGAATCTCAATTCCATGATATATCTTTAGGTGGATGCATTTCATATATAGAAGTACCTGATATGAGTAAAAATATTGAAGCAGTTGAAGATATAATAAACTTTATATATCATAATATTCAATATGCTGAAATAAATACAAAACCAGATATATGCTACAAATGTGGATATACAGGTGAAATACAATTAAATAAAGGGGATTTAACTTGGCATTGTCCATCATGTGGAAATAGTGATGAAAATGAAATGCAAGTTATGAGAAGAACTTGTGGATATATTGGAACTAATTTCTGGAATAAAGGAAGAACAGCAGAAATTGGAGATAGAGTCTTACATCTATAAGTAAAAAAGATAAGTGTTATATAAAATTAAGTTTTAATATAACACTTATCTTTTTAATTAGTGCTATAATTAAGATAAAAATAAAATCAAAAAGGTTATTAATTGATATTCATAGATATTTATTTGAAGATATATATGAATTTGCAGGAAAAGTACGTGATGTTAATATTGCAAAAGGAAATTTTAGATTTGCACCTGTTATGTATTTAAAGGCATCATTAGAACATATTGAATCAATGCCACAATCAAGTTTTGATGAAATAATTGAGAAGTATGTTGAGATGAATATTGCTCATCCATTTAGAAAAGGAAATGTTTATAGAATAGAAGATTTATAGTAATACAAAAAAATAATATTTTACATAAAACTTATAGAATTAAATTTAATTTCTATAGGTTTTGTTTTTATAATATTATTTACTTAGTTATGTACTTAATTTTAAGAAATAAAAGTGCAAATATAATGTATACTAATTAATAAAAAGTATATATAAAATAAAGAAAATTTTAAATAAGATATATAAATGTGTCGAAAAATATGTTATGATAAAAAGGAAAAAATATTTAAGGATGGGAAGATAAATGAAAAGATTTTTAGCATTACTTTCAGTTTTAGTACTAAGTATGTCAATGTTAGTTGGATGCGGTTCAAAAACAGCAGATAATGATGAGTTAGTTGTATACTTTGTACCATCAAGAGATCCAGCAGAGATTCAAAAAGCAACTAAACCATTAGCAGAAATGTTAAAGGCTGAATTATCAAAATTAGGTTACGATTTTGAAAAAGTAAGAATTGAAGTTGGTACAAGCTTTGAAGCAGTTGGTGAAGCATTATCTTCAGGAACAGCTCAAGTAGGATTTATTCCAGGGGGAACTTACGTATTATATGATGATGGTGTAGATGTTGCATTAACAGCAACTAGATTTGGATTAAACCATGATTCAGAAAATCCAGCAGATTGGAATACAGCTCCAACAGAAAATACAAACAATAAAGTTAAATACTACAGATCATTAGTAATTGCTGGTCCAAGTGAAAAAGGACAAAAATTAGCTGCAAAGATTAACAACGGAGAAAAGTTAACTCTAGATGATATTCAAGGCGCTACATGGGGAGTTTCATCAAATACAACTTCACCAGCAGGATATATTTATCCAAGCCTTTGGTTACAAGAGAACTTTGGAATATCAATAACAGATTTAAAAAGTAAAGTGGCTTTAGATAACTATGCAACATCATTATCTCAATTAGCAAGTGGTCAAATTGATGTAATGGTAACTTATGCTGATGCACGTTTAGACTATGTTGATCAATGGAATTCTAATTTTGGAAGAACAGCTTCTATATGGGATGAAACAAATGTTATTGGTGTAACAGATGGTATTTACAATGATACAATATCTGTTACTAAGGATGCATCAATGACTTCAGAATTAAAGGAAGCTATACAACAAGCTTTCATTAACATAGGTAATACAGAAGAAGGTCAAAAAATTATTTCAATATACAGCCACAAAGGTTATGAAATTGGAAATAGTTCTGACTACGATGCAGAAAGAGAAGCGCAAAAATTAATTAAGTCTATGCAATAATTTTAAAAGAAAATATCTTTTATTTTATTAGCTGTAAAAATGAGTTCATGTTTAACATGAACTCATTTGGTATATAAAAGTATAATATACAAAAAGTTTACAAAAAGATAAATTTAGAATGTGAGGGAAACTTGTGATTAAGTTTGATAAGGTAAATAAGGTTTATCCAAATGGATTACATGCGCTAAAAAATATATCACTTGAAATAAATCAAGGCGAGTTTGTAGCAATAATAGGTTTATCAGGAGCTGGTAAGTCTACATTATTAAGAACAATTAATAGAATGCATGACATTAGCGAAGGATCATTAACTGTAAATGGACAAGAAATAAATGATTTAGCAGGAAAAGATTTAAGAAAATTTAGACGTAAAATAGGAATGGTATTCCAATCTTTTAATTTAGTAACTAGAACTACAGTAGTAAACAATGTATTAACTTCAAGAGTGCCAGATATGCCATTATGGAAGTCTATAATAGGTTTATATTCTAAAGAAGATAAAGTTATAGCTTTAGAAGCATTAGACAAAGTTGGTATATTAGATAAGGCTTATGTTAGAGCTGATCAACTTTCTGGTGGACAACAACAAAGAGTTGCTTTAGCTAGAACATTAGCACAAAAGCCAGAAATAATTCTTGCTGATGAACCAGTTGCAGCACTTGACCCAATAACTGCAAAACAAGTTATGGATGACTTCAAAAAGATTAATAAAGAATTAAATATGTCAGTATTAATTAATATTCACCATGTAGATTTAGCATTAAAATATGCTGATAGAGTTATTGGAATAAAGGCAGGAGAAATAGTATATGATGGACCATCTGCAGAAGTAGATAGTGAAGTATTAAAGCAAATATATGGCCGTGAATTATCTGCTGATGAAGTAATGGGGGCTTAATTATGTTAGGAAAAATAAAAAATATATTTAAGCCTGAAAAGATTATTCTGAAGAATGGCAAAGAAGTTCAGCCTAAAGCTTCAGTTGCACCTTTTGTAATAATTGGACTATTTTTATCTTTAATAGTTGCAGGAGATGTAACTGGGTTTAATTTTGAAACAATAATTAAGAGAGGAAATGAGTTTTTTGTAATATTAAAAGATATGTTTCCACCTAATTTTGATTATATGAAGACAGTTATTCCACCACTTATAGAAACTATAAAAATATCTGTTTTAGGCTCTTTAATAGGAAGTTTTATAGCAATTCCTTTTGCTATGTTATGTTCTGTTAATATAAATAAATCTAAAATTATTTTAAATTTAGTTAGAGTTGTAATGAGTATTACAAGAACATTACCAACATTAATTATTGCTTTAATATCAACTTATATATTTGGATTAGGAACTTTTGCAGGAACTGTGGCAATATCAATATTTACTTTTGGTATAGTAACTAAAATGTTATATGAAAAGGTTGAAACTGTTGATATGGGACCTTTCGAAGCTATGGAAGCTGTTGGTGCTACAAGAGTAAAAGCCTTTGTTGGAGCAATAATGCCTCAAATAATGCCATCATATTTATCCATTTGTCTTTACAGTTTGGAGATAAATGTAAGAGCTGCTGCGATACTTGGATATGTAGGAGCTGGTGGTATAGGTCTTATATTAAATGAAAAAATTGGTTGGAGAGAATATGATAGGGTTGGTATGATCCTTGTTATGTTATTTATAACAGTCTTAATTATAGAAAATGGAAGTAAATATATAAGAGAAAGGTTAGGGTAGTATGGAATTATCATTAAAAAAACAATTAGAAAAACAGCCAAATGCATGGATAAGTAAAGCCCTAACTGTATTATTTATAGTAATTGTAATAGTATGGGCTTCAAAGGGAATTAATTTTAGTGGAATTAAATCAAATGGAGTTGATATTGCTAAAAATGTATTATCAGGAATTCTACATCCTGATTTAGAAATGTTATTAACTGAAGTTCCAGCATTATTATTAGAAACTATTTGTATAGCTTTAATAGGTACTTTAATTGGAGCAGTATTAGCAGTTCCGTTAGCATTTTTATCTTCTACTAACATAATGCCTAAGTGGATAAGTGTTATAGGATTATTTATTATAGCAGCACTTAGAACATTCCCAGCATTTGTTTATGGATTAATGTTTATTCGTGTAACTGGACCTGGTGCTTTTGCAGGGGTTCTTACAGTATCAGTAATATCTATAGGTATGATAGCTAAATTATTTATTGAATCAATAGAAGATTTAGATACTAAAATATTAGAATCTCTAGATGCTGCAGGATGTAGTACTTTTGAAAAAATAAGATATGGAATATTACCACAGTTATTTACAAATTTCGTTTCTACAGTTATATATAGATTTGAAATAAATATAAAGGATGCTTCTATATTAGGACTAGTTGGTGCAGGGGGAATAGGAGCACCATTAATATTTGCAATGAATGCATTTAATTGGGATGAAGTTGGTGCTATTCTTTGTGGATTAATAATTTTAGTATTAGTTGTAGAAATAATTTCAACTAAAATAAGAACTAAACTTGCTAGAGGTTAGGATAAATAAAATATATAGTATGAAAATCATTTTTAATACTAATATATAATAAAAGGGGGATTAGAACTTAAATCCTCCTTTTTTTAAATTATATTTTTAGGAGTATAAATGTAAAAAACAATAATAATTTAAAAATGCTATCAAATAAAGTTATTAGAGTGCTTATGTAGAATTATATGATATCTAAAAAGCAGTTATAAAATTGTTGATTATATAATTCTTATAGTATATCTTTTAAAGAATATTAATACTACCAAAACTGAACTAAATAAATTTGTAAGTGATTTTGAAAATATTTTAAATAACTTTAAACCAAGTGTTCCAGCTAATGTATATAGTAAAATATATATATCGAATAGCGGTGAATGTCTGCGGACTACACCTAAGGGAATCGGATGCGTCCGATTCTCTTTTTATTTATAAAAAAACTTAGCTTAACAAAGTCATAATAAAAACCCCAACTAAACTTTTTTATACTGGTTGGAGTTTAAAGTTTTATATTAAAATATTAACTTTTTAAAATACTAAGAGTTAATACAGTATTTTGGTTAAGATATAGTTTTGTAGTATCTAGCTGTATCTACAACAACTTTAGGATTGTTTTTAAAATAATTAATAATTATTTCAGGTATTTCAATTAATATTTCCTTAACAACCTTACAATTTTCATAGCATTCATAACCACCAGCACCACTAGCTCTATAGTTATTCATAACTAAAGTTAAGTTTTTATCTTCAGATAATTCTTCACCATTAAATTTAATAGAAGTAACTCTATTTCCAACTTCTTTAGTTAAGTCAAAAGTATAGTTTATATTTGAGAAGTAATCATAATTATAATGTTCAACTTTAGGTTTTAAGAATCTTTCAGATACTGTTACATTTCCATTATTATTTTCAAAGTAGCTAGCAGCTCTTTCTAATGCTAATTTTAATATATTTTTATTAACTTCAAGAACAGCTAATGTATTTGGATATGGATAAGTAGATAAAATATCTCTTACAGTAACATTTTTACTAAATCCTTTTATTACATTTGCAAAGGTAGTACAAGATATATCTGCATTGCTACTTTCAAGTTGAATTTGATTTATAAAGTTAGCTAAATTTGAACCATTTAAAGCCATATCTAAATGAGTTGTAGGCTGAAGTTTAGTATCTAAAACACCAACAGGAGTATCTAACCATTCTTGAACTTTATCTTCTAATGGTAAGAATTTATCATACATTTCCTTATTAGGATTTAATTCTAAATCTTTTAATGATGAATTTATTTCAACTTTGCAATCATCATTTATAGTAAGATTTAATTCTAAGAATTTACTTCCATTATGTGGAGTTTGAACTATGTGAGTTCCATGAAGATTTTTATTAGCTATAGGAAGGTGCTGATGACCTGTAAGAAGTATATCAAAATCAAATTCCTTACATATTTTATAAGCAATATTTTCTTTTGTAGTGCTTAATTGTTTGTGAGATTCTAAATCATATTCAAATCCACCATGGTAAACACCTACAAGGATATCACATTGTTCTTTTACAGTTTCATAATATTTCTTTACTGAGTCAAAAGTATCAGTGATATCTATATCTTTTATATTTTCAGGACGCTCCCATCTGTTTATAAAGTCAGTAGTAAATCCAATTATACCTACTTTTAATCCATTTTCCATTGTTTTTATCTTGTAAGGGAAAATAGGTAATTCATTAGTTTTATCTACAACATTAGCACAAAGACAAGTGGCATTTAAATTATTTAAGTACTTCTTTAAATATTCCTTTCCATAGTTAAAGTCATGATTACCAAGAGTTGTAAAATCATATCCTCCAGCATTCATAATAGTTGCTAATGGATGCACATCAAATTCTGAATTACTTAAGTAATTTGTAAAAGGTGAACCTTGAATAGTGTCTCCACCATCAATTATTAATGTATTTCCATCTTTATTGAAATGATTAATTATATTAAGCAAACCAATATTTTTTTCATTTCTTTCTACATAATCAGTTGGATAAACATATCCATGAAGGTCAGATGTAAAATAGATTTTTAAATTCTTCATTAAATAATACCGCCTCTTTTGTTAAATTTATATAAATAATATTAATAGTATTAAGTATATCATATTTTTACTTATAATAAGTATAAATTATGAATTTAGCATATTTATATAATTAGTAGTATAATATGATTAACAATAAAATTAACATATGAAAGTAAAAATTAAGGGGAATTCTAAAATGAAATATGCACAAATTAGGAAGTTCGACGTTACAAATGGGCCCAAGGTGCGTACTACTTTATTTGTAAGTGGATGTACACATAATTGTCCTCAGTGCTTTAATAAAGATCAGCAAAGCTTTGAGTATGGAGAATTTTGGACTGAAGAAGTGGAAGAACAATTCATTTCTTATGTAAAAAGTCCCAATGTTCATGGGGTAAGTATTTTAGGTGGAGAGCCTATGCAGCAGTTAATGGATGATTCTTTATTAAAACTTTTAACTAGAATAAAAGAAGAAACTAATAAGGAAATATGGCTTTGGTCAGGATATACTTATGAAGAGATAATAAGTAATCCAAAAAGAAAGGAAATATTAGAACAAGTTGATGTTTTAATAGATGGTCCATTTAAGGCTGAAATGAAAAATTTAAGCTTAAAATATAGAGGTTCAGAAAATCAAAGAATTATTGATGTAAAAAAATCATTGAAAGAAAAAAAAGTTGTTTTAATAAATGTAATATAAGGATGTAAGAAGACACTTACATCTTTTTTAAAAGTATTTTTTAGCTTTCTTGTAGATTTAATTTTATTAAAAGATTTATTTTAATATGTCCATTACTTTATATTAACACCATATAGGTTTTATTGACATAAGACCAAGTTTAATTTTATATAAATAATATTGATTATATCATATTTTTATTATAGCTAGTTTAAAATATAAATTATGAAGTTTTTTTATTATAGTAATATGCGTAGGGGGAAGTACAATGTATTACAAATTAAAAAAAGTGGTTATGAGTATTATTATAAGTTTATTAATGATATTTTTAGTAAGTTGTGGAACAATGGAAGTAAGTACAAATGTAAAAGTAAATAAAGATGGAAGCAGCAATACAGTATTTAGATTAGTTTATGATGAAAGTATAAAAAATGTGGTAGGAGATGGATTGCTACAGCAGGTATTAGGTACAGAGGCAGAAGTTAATGTGTATTCACAAGATAATAATACTATTGAAGAGGTTACAATTACAACTTCCAAAATAAATATAAAGGATTTATTAAAATCTAATGCTTTAAATATAAGCAATTTGTCATATGATTATGGCAATATTATTAAGTACGATGTGAAAAGAGAAAAAGGAGTTTTAAAGGATAAATATACAATTAATATAGGTCTTACTAAAGATTTATTATCAGAGATAGATGCTAATATTGAAAATGAAGTAAGTAATAATATAAATAACTATATTACACCAGAAATACAAAAATATTTGTATGGTAATGTAACTAGTTTTTTAATTGGAAATGTAACAAATACCATCAAAAATTATGTGGCACAAATACCATATGATTTAACACTTTCCATACCTTTTAAGATTACAGAAAGTAATGCAACAACAAAAATTGATGATTATACAAACAAGTGGAGTTATACTCTGCAGGATTTAAATACAAATACAGAAGTGAGGTTATCATTTTTTGCACCTAATGTAATTAATATGGGTTTAATTATATTATGTGCTGTGATAATTATTATATTAATAATAGTATTATTAGTAAGACATAGGAAAAGGTAAGTAGAAGGGGCTGTCGCACTATGAACAGACCCTTTTAAATATATATGTAAAGGTGTAAGTGCCAATATAGATTTTTATAGTGATTTTGTATATAGCATGGTTTTATATATTTCTCTTTTGATGGATATAGATAAAATTTAATTATTGACACAAAATAAATAAGTAGATATGATACTAAAGACTAATGGAATAATAATGAAGAGGAGATGAATAAATGAAATTAATATTAAAGTATTTAAACAGATATAAAGGTTTAGTTTTATTAAATATAATTGGTGTATTAGGATTTGCTTTAGTTGAGTTAGGTATACCTACAATAATGGCTACAGTCATAGATAAAGGTATAGCTTATAATGATATAAGCTATATAAAGAAAATGGGAACTGTTATTGTTATTATATCTGTGCTAGGTGTTATGGGGTCAATACTTTTAGGATTTACTTCAGCGAAGATTTCCACCAGCGTTGTTAGAGATATAAGAAATGATATCTTTAAAAAGTCTCAAGAATTTTCTCATAGTGAATACGATAGATTTGGTATATCATCAATGATAACTAGAACTACCAATGATGCCTTTCAAGTTATGCAATTTACTAATACTATTTTGAGAATGGCAATGATATGTCCTATTATGTTTATCATAAGCGTATTTTTAATTTTATCAACAAGTGTGAGATTATCTGCTATCTTATCAGTTACCTTACCACTTATTGTTTTAGGCGTATATTTAATTGCTAAAACATCCCATCCATGGTCTCAAACACAACAAAATAATTTAGATAAGCTTAATAGAATATCTAGAGAGAATTTAACAGGAATTAGGGTTATTAGAGCTTTTGGTAATGATGATTATGAAAGAAAGAGATTTAAAAAAGTTAATAATGCATATGCTTTCATTTCAAAAAAGCTATTTAAACTTATGTCAGTGGCTCAACCTACTTTCTTTTTATTATTAAACTTAGCTATAATAGCTATATTCTGGATGGCTAGCAAGATGATAAATATTGGCTCATTGCAAGTTGGGCAATTAGTTGCATTTATAGAATATTTATTTCATGCAATGTTCTCTTTAATGTTATTTTCTAATGTTTTTGTTATGTATCCTAAAGCACAAGTTTCAGCAGAAAGAATACAGGAAATATTAGATGCAGAGCCTATGATTAAAAATCCAGAACAAGGAATTACTGAAACAAATAATGAAGGAACATTAGAATTTGAAAATGTTACATTTGTTTATCCAGATGGAGAAGAACCAGTAATTAAAAATGTTTCATTTAGTGCTAAAAAAGGAGAAACCATTGCTTTTATTGGTAGTACAGGTAGTGGAAAGTCAACACTTATTAATCTTATACCAAGATTTTATGATGTAACAGAAGGAAGTATAAGAATTGATGGTATAGATGTGAGAAAGTTTAATTTAAAAGCACTAAGAAAGAAAATAGGCTTTATAAGACAAAAGAATTTATTATTTACCGGTACTATAAAAAGTAACATAAAATTTGGCAAACCTCATGCTACTCATGATGAAGTTGAAAATAGTGCAAAAATTGCACAAGCTTATGATTTTATTACTACTAAAGAAAAGGGCTTTGATGAACCTATAAGTGAAGGAGGCTCTAATGTATCAGGAGGGCAAAAGCAAAGATTATCAATAGCTAGAGCTTTAGTAAGAAAATCAGAAATATATATATTTGATGATAGTTTTTCAGCCCTAGACTTTAAGACAGATGCTATTCTTAGAAAGGCTTTGAAAAAAGAAACTAAAGATGCAATTGTTTTAATAGTAGCGCAAAGAATAGGATCAATCATGGATGCAGATAAGATAATTGTATTAGATGAAGGGAAAGTTGTAGGCGTTGGTAAGCATAAAGAATTGTTAAGTACTTGCAACGTATATCATGAAATAGCATTATCACAACTTACAGAGGAGGAACTTGCATAATGAATAAGATAAAAGATACAATTAGAAAAATAGCCCCCTTTGTAAAAAATTATAAGAAAGGGTTTATTTTTGCCATAATACTTATTATTTCAGCAGCTGTATTTACAGCTCTTGCTCCTATGGTGGAAGGTTTTATAATAACTCAACTTACCAATGATTCTCTTGATATAATCAGAGGTGTTGAAGGCGCTAGTGTAAATTTTAAATATATACTAAAGGTATTGGTGATTCTTGTATGTATATATTTAGGTAATGTATTATCAACTTATGGGGCAAGTTTTTTATTAACTAACTCTATACAAAATAGTATGAGAGACTTAAGAGGAGCCATACAGGATAAGATTAAAAGATTGCCAGTAAGTTATTTTGATGGAAACAGCTATGGTGATGTATTAAGCAGGATTACTAATGATATTGATACTATATCAAATGCTTTGCAGCAAAGCTTAAGTCAGGTAATTAATTCTATTTTAGCAATTTTATTAGCTTTGATTATGATGTTTAGAATAAATGTAAAAATGGCTTTTGTGGCAGCACTAATAATACCATTAAGCTTTCTTGTATCAAAAATTGTGGTAAGCAAATCACAAGGCTATTTTAAAGCACAGCAAGATGCTTTAGGAAAGCTAAATGGAGCTGTACAGGAGATGTTCACAGGTTTCAATGAGATAAAGCTATATGGTAAAGAAGAAAGTGCCATAAATGAATTTGTTGAAATAAATAGTAAATTACAAGCTTCAGGTTTTAAAGCTCAATTTATTTCCAGTACAATGGGGCCTTTAGTATCACTAGTAAGTTATCTTGGAATTGCTGCCATTGGAATTATAGGAGCAATTACAGCAGTAGCTGGTAGAATTACTGTAGGGAATTTACAGGCTTTTATAAGATATATTTGGCAAATAAATCAGCCATTATCACAAGTAACTCAATTATCATCAGCAATACAGTCAGCTTTTGCAGCGGTAGATAGAGTGTTTGAAATCTTAAATGAAGAAGAGCAAATTCCAGATAAAGAGCAAAGTGTCAAACTAGATAATCCAAGAGGAGATGTAAGTTTTGAACATGTAAAATTTGGTTATAATGATGATAAAATATTAATTCATGATTTAAATGCAGAAATTAAAGCAGGACAAATGGTGGCTATAGTTGGACCAACTGGTGCTGGAAAAACTACGTTAATCAACTTATTAATGAGATTTTATGAGCTAAAAGGTGGCTCAATAAAGATTGATGGAGTAGATACTCGAGATATGAAGCGTGAAGATTTACGTAGTCTTTTTGGAATGGTACTACAGGATACTTGGTTATTTAATGGTACTATTGAAGAAAATATAAAGTATGGGAACTTTAATGCCAGTAAGGAAGATGTTATATTAGCAGCAAAGATTGCTAATGTACATCATTTTATTAAGACATTGCCAGAAGGCTATGATATGGTATTAAATGAGGAGGCATCTAATATATCACAGGGAGAAAAGCAGCTTCTTACCATTGCAAGAGCAATACTATCAGATCCAGCTATTTTAATATTAGATGAAGCAACTAGTTCTGTAGATACAAGACTTGAGCTTATGTTACAGCAAGCTATGCAAAATGTAATGAAGGGAAGAACAAGCTTTGTTATAGCTCATAGGCTTTCAACTATAAAAAGTGCTGATTTAATCCTTGTAATAAAAGATGGTAATATAATTGAACAAGGAAATCATCAGGAACTTATGGCTAAAGGTGGTTTCTATGAAGAACTATATAACAGTCAATTTGCTGAACAATAGGATATTGATGATAAGGAACTCTAAGGGAGTTCCTTTAATCTTTTTTTAGAAGCTATTAAAATAAGAGATGGGTTTAATTACATAAGTTTTTTTTATAAACCTATTTAAATTTTTAATAAATGCAATATAATGAATAATGGCAATATTTATTATGTTAAGAGTTAATAGCAAATATAAGGAGAGGAAAGGTACTTAGAAAATGATTATGATGCTTTCGTTAATAGTAGTTTTAATATTAATTTTATTTTTATATAATAAAGATATTTTTCATAGAGATACAGTTATAACTATAGTGACTAATTTGCCATTAGGAATTTTCAAAGATGAAAATAAAAAGAAAATGGTTAATGAAAAAGAGCAAATTCATATTAAAAAAGATGAAAATAATATTAAAACTGAACAAGTAATAAATGAAGCACCATTAGCAAAAATAGAAGCTGATGAAAAGGTAGAAGAGATAGTTGAAAGCAATGAAAGTATTGAATTTCCAGAAGAAAAAGAAATTATAGTCTATTGGACACCTAATGGTAAAAACTACCATATGAAAAACACTTGCAGGACTTTAGCAAGAAGTAAGGTAATCCTTAGTGGAAATACTTTAGAATGTGAAAAAGCAATATGTTGTGAGCATTGCAAAATTGAAGAGGATAAAAATAAGATATAGTAATGCTATATCTTATTTTTATTAAGTAAATAATAGAGAGATTTTTCGCTTGGAGTTTTTAAATAATTTTAAGATGATATTCTCATCATTATAATTAGGATTAGAAATAACAGAGATATGAATTTCTTTTTTATTAACTCCGTTTAATCTATAGTTTATATTTTTTAAATAAATATCTATAAAATGAAGGCTATTATTAATAAGACTTAGTTTTTTAAAATACTTCTTGGCAAGAAGTAGATTATTAGTATAGTAATAGCATAAAGCAATTTCCATTAAGAATTTTTCTGAGTGAATAAAATACACATCCTTTTTTATTAAAGAAAGCTTTTCTAGATAGATAAGAGCTTTATCATATTCATGCCTTTGAGAAAAAATAAGACCAAGTCTATACATACAGTAATAATTTAAATCATTTAAGGAAAGAGACTTAGTAAAGTATTTTGCTGCTTTATCATATTTTTTTAAGGATAAAAAATAATCACCATATATTCTAAAAAGCTCATAATCATTATCATAAATTTTATATGCTTCAGATAAATAATTAAGAGTTTCATTTATATTATTATCTAACGAGTAGAATGCAAGACTTCTTAATTTAAGGTACTTATCTAAATTTTCAGCATTAATATTTTTTAAATGGCTATATGATAATGGATGTAGTTCATATAAGTTTTTGAAAAGAATGTCTATATTTAGGTTAGTATATAAGTGAAAAAGCTCTTTTTTTCTATCTAGCCATTTAAAGTGATTAGAGAATAAGATAAATACTTCGTTAGGAATGAACTTATGAGTTGTTAGATATTCAATGATTATTTGTTCAATATAAAAAGAAAGGTTTTCTAAAGAGAATATCTGATAACTTAATAAGTCTTTCCAGTTATTAATATCTATTCTTAGTTGGAAGTTAGTATAAATTTCATTTAATTTATTAATAAGTAGAGTTTCTTTTGTAGTAATAAATCTTTTATACATTGGTGCTGAAGTGATTTTATCATTAGGTGGATTTTTTATTTTTTCTTTGATAGCATTAATATATTTTTTAATAGATGCATTTAGGGGGGTTAACTTATTTAATAATTGGAATAAATCTAAAGCTTTAATATATTCATAAGAATAATAATAGCTTAAAGCTAAATCAGTTAATGCATCAATATCAAGATTATTTTTTAATTTTGAAGTGTATTTTTCAAGGCAAAGAATTGCTTTAGTATATTGTTTTGTTTTTACTAAAAGATGCCCAAAACTCGCTAAGCAGTACATATCAGAGCTATTTATTTCTAAAGCCTCTCTAAAATATCTTAAGGCGCTTATGGTGTCATTTTTATTAAGGTAATAGGCACCAAGAAGTCTTAATAAATCCAAATCATAAGAGTAGATAGTATAGGCCTTACTAAGATATTCAATAACATTCTTATCACTAATATAAATAAATGCTTTTTCTCGGAGTTCAAGATATTCTTCTATTTTATCTTTGCTGATGGTTGAAAGATAGTTATAGCTTAAATTAAGAGGATGATTTATTTCTTGTAGTAGATAATCAATGGTATTTTTAGGATATTTTTCATATAGCTCAGCTTCTCTTTCATTAAATTTTAAATATTTATCAAAAAGCAAAAATATTTCATGAGGTATATATCTATGAATAAAAATATAATTTATTAAATCATTTTCTAAAACATTTAGTATTTCTTTATTGATAAACATATAAGATTTTAATAATTCTATCCAGCTATCAATATTGAATCTTAAGACTGGATTGGTGTATATATAGTTAAGATTATAATTAAAATCAGATATGTAATTTTTATTATCTAATGAGTCATCACAATAGCTTTTGATATTTTCATAAGTATAATCAATTGAATTGTTAGATAAGCATTTAGACATATCTTTTACTGAAGTATTTACCAGTGACATTGCTTTTACATAAGCATTTGTCAGTATTGTATATTCATTAGTATCTTTTTCAAGGTTATAGCATTTTATTAATCTTGAATATGCTTTTTTTATTTCCCTTAAATCTTTTGTAGGATTAATTTCTAGTACGGTCCAACAACTCATATAATACTCCTTTCATTTATGAAAAGTAATATAATTATCATAACATAAATTGTATAAAAATGGAAATGAATATGAAAAATTTATATTTATATAAGTATAAAGTAGATATTTTAAAATAATAAGTGAAAAAATAATATAAAAAAATAAAATGACATAAAGTATGTAAAATTGAGGACAAAATTTAGTTGCAAATCATATATTAAATTGTCAGATAATAATTATAAAATTAATAAGGAGAGAGCATATATGCTAATTGATATAGTTCTTGTTTATGCCGTAGGCAGAGGCGGATTAGAAAATGTTATATCAAAAGTATATAATGGATTAGTTAAGAAAGGGCATAGAGTTAGAGTATTTCAAGCATATAGGCCGGAATATATTGAGTGGGAAAGAAATTTTGACGAAATATATTATTATGGTGAAGATATTCCTTTTTCTATGATAAATTCAGGATTACATCAATATGCAATGAAATATAGACAGGCTATTGAAGAAAAGGGAAGGCCAGATATAGTTATTGCAACTCAATCCACCAGTTTGAGTTATATTTGTAATGTTGCCTTAAACGGGAAAAATTATAATGTAATTCCGCAAATTTCTTGGTTGCATGGACCTGTAAGTGCCTATGGAGGTCGAGAACTTTTAAGCTTTAGTAATTCACATATGGCATTATGTAATAAGTTAGGTGATGATTTAGCATTAGCTTTAGATAGAGAAAATATATATGTTGTGGGAAATCCAGTACAGATTAAGAATTTAGATGTTATAGATAGACCTAAAGAAATACTGACCATATTATCATTAGGAAGGTTGAGTCCAGAAAAGGATATTGAGACTTTAATTAATGCTTTAGCAATTTTAAAAAAGCCATGGAGGCTTATAGTAGTTGGTGATGGGGGACATTATTCTACTTTAAGAACTTTGGCAGAAGAAAAGAATATCAATGAAAATATTCAGTGGACTGGATGGCATGAAAATCCTTGGGATACTGTTAAGGAAGCATCTGTTACAGTAATTTCATCATTATATGAAGGTTTTTCAATGACTACAGCTGAATCATTAGCTAGAGGGGTTCCAGTGGTTACTACTAAATGTGGTGGTCCCGAAGATATGGTGGTTGAAGGCGTTAATGGATGGTTATACCAAGTAGGTGATTATATTAGATTAGCAGAAATATTATCTAAAATTCAAGATGGTAAATATATTTTGCCAAAGGCAGAAGTTTGTATTGATTCAATACAGAAGTTTGATGAACAAGTAGTTATAAATAAAATTGAAGAAGTGATAATAAAAACTTATTATAAATTTTATGGTTTTACACGTGTAAGATAAAGAAGTTAGGTGAAAAAAGATGTTAATAGATATAGCATTATACTATGTTGGAGGACGAGGTGGAGTAGAAACTGTTACTACAAAAGTATATGAAAATCTTAAGAAAAAAGGTCATAGGGTAAGGGTGATTATAGCATATGTTCCTCCTTACTTAAAATGGATAGATTCCTTAGGTGAAGTTTATTATTATGGAAATGAAATGAAAAATGATTCGTATGAATATTTAGGAGAAAGCTATAAACAACTTATGGAGAAAATAGGATTACCAGATATATGTATTGCAGCTCATTTACCATTTCAAAGCTATATATGTAGTTTAGGTATTAATTGGGAAAAAACAGATAAAGACATACCAATTTTATCTTGGATCCATGGAGATATAAATATTTATAAAGATCCATTTTTAATAAGCTATGCTAAGGCGCATTTGGCGATAAGTTCGGCAGTTGGTGATGGAATAAGAAGTTATGATAAGGAAAAAAATATATATTTAGTTAATAATCCAATTAGTATAAATAAGGAAAACATTATAAAAAGACCGCAGGATGGTATTTTTAAAATTTTAAGTGTTGGAAGGCTTGAAGAAGAAAAAAATTTATTTATGCTTATGCATGCTTTAAATATGATAAGAGGAAAATGGAAAGCTAATATAATTGGCGATGGTAGTAAAAGAAAGGTATTAGAAAATGTTGCTAAAATATTAAGAATAAATGAAAATATAAGTTGGAGTGGGTGGAAAGAAGAACCGTGGAAAGATATAGATGAAGCTAGTATATGTATTTCAACTTCAAATACAGAGGGATTTTCTATGGTTCTAGCAGAAGCTTTATCAAGAGGTATACCAGTTATATCAACTAAATCTGGGGGACCTAAAGATATAGTTCAAGATGGAGTTAATGGGTGGCTTGTTGATAAAAATAATTATTTTAAGGTTGCAGAAATAATAAATAATATAATAAACAACAAAATAGAATTGCCTTCACAAGAAGTGTGTATATCATCAGTAGAAAAATTTGATGAAAATAAAGTTGTTTCAAATATAGAAAATGCAATTATTAAAGAATTAAAATAATAATTTAATTAGTTTATGATTAAGTGTAAAAGAAAAAACTCTAATTATATTAATTAAAGTATTTTTCTTTTACATAATTTGCATATATTTTATAAACATTTATGGAATAAGTTACGAAAGTAATAATATGAACAAAATTTTAAATTAACAAATGATAATGAAGACAATATAAGGTTTTTGGTATTAGCAGTAATATAGTTGTTGTGATTAGCAATAACTTTTTTAACATAATTATAAAAAGAAAAAGGTGAATTAAAATTTATGGAAGAGTTAAAAAGAACAATTAATGATATATTTAGTGAAGAAATAATAAAATTAGTTATAAGTAACAAGGTTAATAAAGATGTAAAATATAATAAGATAAATATTCTTTTAAAGGAAATTAAAACTAAAAAATATTATCAAATAGAAAAGTTTACAGATAAACAGGTGTTTCACCAAAATATATCATTGGAGGAAATTAAATCTGTGGTATTAGAATATACATCAGGAAATTACAAACAATTGACAGCTTGGTCAAATGTAACTACATATGATGTGAAGATTTCTAAAAAAGGAAAGGTACATTGTAGCAAGAAAGATGGAAATAACGAAAAATTTGCTAAAAAGGGACATAATAAAGAAAAGAATTATATACTTAAAGAAGGAATGATAATAGAACCATTAATAGACTTAGGTGTATTTACTAAAGAAGGAAAAGTGATAAATTCTAAATACGACAAGTATAAGCAAATAAATAGATTTATAGAGATAATTGACGATGAGATAAAGAAGAATGATTATAAGGAACTTACAATATTAGATTTTGGTTGTGGAAAATCATATTTAACATTTGTTTTATATTACTATTTCGTAGAAATTAAGAAAATTGATGTAAAAATGATTGGTTTAGACTTAAAAGAAGATGTAATAAAAAAATGTAACGATATTGCTAAAAATTATGGATATAAAAATTTAAGTTTTGAACTAGGTGATATTAATGGATATAAGTATAATAATAATGTAGATATGGTTATTACACTTCATGCCTGTGATACAGCTACAGATTATGCTTTATATAATGCAATAAAGTGGAATGCAAAAATGATTTTCTCAGTTCCTTGTTGTCAGCATGAATTTAATGCTCAAATGAAAAGTGATAATTTTTCAATATTAACTAAGTACGGCATAGTAAAAGAAAGAATTGCTGCATTAATGACTGATAGTGTAAGAGCAAATCTTTTGGAATGTGCTGGGTATAAAACTCAATTATTAGAGTTTATTAATATTGCACATTCTCCTAAAAATATTTTAATAAGAGCATCAAAAGCCAATATATCACAAGAAAAACAAGAGAAATCTTTAGAGGAAGTAAAATCATTAATTAATGAATTTAATGTGAGTCCTACGTTATATAAATTATTAAAAGAAGATAAAATAATATAAAAAAACTTCCAGTAGTTTTAGCTACTGGAAGTTTTTTTATTAAATTGTAACAAAGCTATAATGATATATAAATAATCAATATTTAAACTAATATTATAAAAATATGAATAAAATCAAAAAAAATACATTAATGTATATTTTTATAAAATATTATGATAAAATCAGAGTATTATTAACATTTGGAGGTAGTTTATGGGAAAAGTAAATAATAAATATGGTTTAGTAGCTTTAAGCAGTGTATTTGCCTTAAGCATGTTTGGCTGTACTAAAGTAGGATCAGCAGCAGAAATGGGAAGATACATAGAAGAATTCTATGATGTACCAGAAGGAATTTATGATGTAAGAGACTTAAGAGTTATTTCAGATGGTACTATAGGAATGTTAGCGTATGGGGAAAAAGAAATTGAACTTTATATATCAGACGATGAATGTCAAAACTGGAATAGAAAAGAGATAAATTTACCACAGGGTGATTCGGAAAATAGCATGCTATCAGTAAATAATGCTATTTTGTCAAAAGATGGAAATATTTTTATTTCATATTATTTTTATGATTATATGAAATCTGAAGAAGATGAAAATTTAAAAGAGGAATCAGTGGATGACAATGCAGAAGATGCTACAGATGATAAGTATTTTGAACCAGAATACAAATATGCATTTATAGATGATGAAGGGAGTATACATGATATTTCTTTAGATGAAATTTCTCAAAATACAGCAGAAGATGAAGATATGTCTTATAGTAGATATTATTATACATTTAAGTTTGCTAAGAATGGAGACATTGTATTCTCCAATGATAATGGAATGATATATCAATTAGATCCAGCTAGTGGTGAGATAAAAAATGAATTTGTTTTAGATGATTCATATATTAGTGATTTTACTACTGTAGGAGATTCTTTAGTTATTGTTGGAGGTAATTCTGTAAAGGAATATAGTTTAGAAAGTGGTAAAGAACTAGGAAATATTAAACCTTTAGAAAGTGAAGTATTATATGAAAATAACTCAAATTTCTATGGTATTTCAAATATATTTTCTGATGATGATAAAACTATATATTATACTAGTACCACAGGGCTTTATAAGTATAAATTAGGTGAAAAGGAAGTAGAGCAAATCATAGAAGGGTCATTAAGCTCTATAGGTGATGACAATATGCATATTAGTACGTTTGTAGTAGGCAAAGATAATACTTTCTTGGCTTGTGGACAAGATTATAACAGCTATGAAGTTGGTACAAGTATCATAAAGTTTACTTATTCAGCTGATACACCAAAGGTTCCAGAGAATCAAATAACAGTTTATTCATTATATGAAAATTATCAGATAAGACAAAATATAGTGCTATATCAAAAAGCTAATCCAGATATATATATTAAGCTTGAAATTGGTACTTCAGGTGAGGATGCTATTACAGAATCAGATGCTTTAAGAACTTTAAATACTGAGATAATGGCAGGTAAGGGTCCAGATATAATATTACTTGATGGTATGTCAGAAGCATATTTTGAACAAGGATTATTAGAAGATATAAGTGATGTTATAGCAGATTATACAAAGAATGACTTATTATTTGAAAATATAATAGATGCATATACAGATAAAAATGGAAAAGTATATTCAATTCCAACAAAGATTACAATTCCAGTAGTGGTAGGAAAAACTGAATATGTAAGTTCAGTTACTGATTTACAGACATTAAGTGCAGCATTAGTTAAATCAGCAGAAAACTCTGGTAAAGCCAATGATGATAAATATGTTGAAATGTATACTCCATCAATGTTAGTCAGTATGCTTTACTATGCTAATGGTAGTACTTGGTTAAATGAGGATAATACAATAAATGAAGATAATATAAAAGAATTTTTAGAGGAAACAAAAAATATATATGATGCATATTTAGCTACTTATGATGAAGCTCAATATGAAGAATATAAGGAAAGTATGCAGTCTTATATAGATGAATATGGTGAAGATATAGGGATTTATTATTTAGATAATTATTTAAATCCGATGAGTATTATGAATGAATCGTCTAAAAAGCTTGCAGTAGGGGTTATTAGTGGAAGAGATTTTATAGAGTATATGTATTCTTTAAGTAAAGGGAATCAAGATATATCTTATGCTTTAATTAATGGACAAACATCAGGAGTATTTGTTCCAAAAAACTTAATGGGTATTAATGCTAAAAGTGATAATAAGGAAATGGCTAAGAAGTTTATTTCTTATTTATTAAGTGAAGAAAGTCAAAGTAAAGAATCTTATGATGGTTTACCTATTAATAAAGCAGCTTTTGATAAAATTTCAGAATATCCATATGCCGATGAATTTGTTGGAGAAAATGGAGAAGGTTATAGTGAAGATCAATCTATTGGTACATGGGGATTTTCAAATGAAAATGGAACAACAGTGGAATTAAAAGTGTATTGGCCAACGAAAGAATATTTTAACAACTTTAAAGCTGAAATAGAAAGTTTAAAGTCGCCAGTTACAGTTAATACTATTGTTTTAGAGGAAGTGGCAAAAGCCTTTGATAAATATGCAAATGGAAATGCGACATTAGATGAAGTTGTTAAGAATATAGGCGATAATATTGATTTAATATTGGCGGAATAGTATGGAAAAGTTAAAGAAAAGGAAAAGAAAAAAATATGAAATGGAAGGATGTTTTTTTATCCTTCCAAGCTTAATAGGGGTAAGTATATTTATTTTAATTCCATTTGCAGATGTGGTCATACGATCTTTTCAAAGTCCAATAACTAGAGAATTTGTATTTTTTAAAAATTATATGGAGGTATTTAAAAATGCAGCTTTTAAGTTAGCAGCAACAAACACCATAAAGTTTGTTTTTATATGCATTCCATTATTACTGATAATTTCTCTTATTATAGCAGTATTAATGCAGAGGTTTGTAAGAAATGCTTATATAATAAAGACAGCTTTTTTAATACCAATGGCTGTGCCTATAGCTTCCATAGTATTGATATGGAAAATAATTTTTCATGAAAATGGGGCATTAAGTTCATGGTTAGTTAAAGTAGGGGGTCATGGATTTGACTGGATGAACACTAAATTTGCCTTTTGGATATTAGTTTTTAGTTATATATGGAAAAATCTTGGTTATAATATTGTTTTATGGCTAGCTGGTTTAAGCTGTATACCTGAAAGTGTATATGAAGCTGCTAGAGTTGATGGGGCCAGTGAATGGAAATGTTTTACACAAATAACTCTTCCTAATTTGAAGACTACATTATATACAGTAGCAGTGCTATCTCTTTTAAATTCCTTTAAGGTATTTAGAGAAGCTTATCTTATTGGTGGAGATTATCCTGATAAAAGTATGTATGTATTGCAGCATTTATTTAATAATTGGTTTAGAGATTTATCCTTTGGCAAAATGTCAGCAGGTTCAGTGATTATGGCTATAGTGATATATATTCTAATAGCATTATTACAAAAAGTATGGGAAAGAGAAAATTAAAGAAAGGTAGATAATATGAAAAAGAAAATAATAACTTTACTTTTATTTATTTTAGCAATGATAATGTGTTTTCCTATAGTATTTCTACTTTCAGGATCTATTATGGGAGCTGCAGAAATCAAAGAGTATTTGGGACCAGTATTAAATGATGGGAGCGGATATGTTACTTGGAGTGTACTACCAAAGTATGCTACTTTAAGATCATATGTAGAGCTTTTACTAGATACACCAAAGTTTTTTGTGATGTTTTGGAATTCTGTAGGTATGACAGTAAGTATTTTAATTGGACAGTTAGTAGTATCAGTAACAGCAGCCTGGGGATTTGCACGATATGAATTTCCATATAAAAAACTGCTATTTACTTTATATATAGTGCTGATGCTTATGCCTTTCCAAGTAACAATGCTTTCCACATATTTAGTGCTTGATAAGATTAAACTTATAAATACAGCAATGAGTATAGTGTTACCAGCAGTTTTTTCTACATTTCCTGTATTCATAATGTATAGATTTTTTATAAGTATTCCAGAAAGCATTATAGAATGTGCAAGACTAGATGGGGCTAGCGAGTTTAAAATTTTTATCAAGATTGGAATACCTCTTGGAAAGCCTGGAATTATGTCAGCAATGATACTTGGATTTTTAGAGTATTGGAACTTAATTGAACAGCCATTAACATTTTTAAAGGATAAGAGCCTTTGGCCTTTATCATTATATCTACCTAGTATTGGTCTGGAAAGTGCAGATGTAGCATTTGCAGCATCTGCTGTAACATTAATAACAGCAATAATAGTATTTTTTGCTGGTCAAAGTAATCTAGAGCAGGGAATAGCAGCAACAGCAGTAAAGGAATGATAGTATGAAGATAAAAGAAATAATAAAATATCAGTGGAAAAGCAAGACAAATAAAACCTTACAGCAAAAAGCCTTGAAGCTTTTAGCCTACTTTTTAGTACTAATGGTTATCCTTACTATATTATCAAGATTTGCAGATTCTTTATTGATACCAATTGTAAAGGTTGAAACATCAAAAGGAATGACTATTACTCATGAAGTTGAGGTAGATGGAAGTATAATTCAAAATAGAGAAGAGGGTATTGCTGTAGTGGAAAATTTAAAGGTTTCATATGTAAATGTATATCCAGGTAGTGAAATTAAAGCAGGTGATACATTGTTTGAAATAGACTTAACAGATTTAAAATCACAGATTCAGCAAATTGAAAGTCAAATATCTGAAGAGGAAAAGAATTTATCTAGAGCTACGGAGGATTATAATTTAGCAGTATCTAGGCAAGATAAAATAATTTCAGATGCATTAGCGGCATATAAGGAAGCTGAGGCTTTAGTTAACAAATATAATAATGCCAGTGAAGAGGAAAAGCAATCATTAGATAAGGAAAGTATTGAATATGATTATAACTTAAAGAAATCGGCTTATGATCAAGCTACGAATGATAAAAGTAACAATCTTTTAGCAGAAAAGAGAACTTTAGAAGATATTAAGGAAGCATCTAATACTGATGAACTTAAAAATAAACTTGAAAGCCTTAAAAAAATTGAAGGAGCAGAAGGAAAGATTGTATCAGAGAAGGAAGGTATTATAACTAATGTAGTAGTAACGGTAGGAGATATCACTAGTGGAGGAAGTACAGTATATTTAGCAGATAAAGAATCAGGATATAAGTTTGTAGCGGAATTATCTAAGGATTTAAAAAAATATGCTAAGCAAGGGCAATCAGTTGTATTGAAAATAGGTAGTTCCAATAATGAAATAGGAGATTTAACTATAGATAGCATAAGTAAAGGCGAAGATGATAATTACAAGGTTTCAGTACTATTACCAACTGGTGTAGGAGAAATAGGAGATGGTGGAAACCTTACTTTATCTAGTAAGAGTAAGAAATATCAAGTATGTGTACCGTTAGAAGCATTGCATCAAGAAGGGCAAGATAAATATTATATCTTAGTGGTAGGAGAAGAAGAAACTATACTAGGAACAGAAAAAGTTGCTATAAGAGTTGATGTATCTATTGCAGATAAAAATGATACTTATGCAGCTTTAGAAGAAGGTACTATAAGCAATAGTCAGAAAATAATAATTAGCAGTAATAAGACTATAAAAGAAGGCGATAGAGTTCGTTTGGAGGAAGAATAAATGAAAAGGGTATTTAGCCATGTAATTAAGATAGCTTTAGTTTTGGCTATGATTATATGCTGGGTTTTATCTATAGGATACACCAATAGATTAGCTTCAGTAAAAAATACTTTTAACATATATTTTGATGAAGAAGAATATTTTCCTGCTGATATTTATAAAATGCAGAAAGAAGAAAAAGATAAGGGAAACTCTCTAGTATTTACAGGATGGCATGAAAAAGAAAAGCAAACAGTATTAAATAGTAATTTTAATAGAAGGGTAGAAAGTAACATAATATTTATTTGTGGGCAGTCTTCTCTTGTGGCAGAAGGACCTATATTATTTGAAGATGATATAAAAGGGTGCTTAATTGATGAAGAAACAGCATACAAGCTTTTTGGTAGCAATGACGTCATAGGTAATACAATTATTTATGATAGTGGAGAATTTATTATTAGAGGCATCCATAGAGCAATGGAAGATACTATAATAATGAAGGCAGAAAGTGATTCAAAAGATAAAATTCAAGGATTACTTATTGATATAAGCAATGATGGTATAAAAAATATAAAGCTTATAAGTGAGAGATATGGTGTAAAAGAATATGGAGTTAATTCTACAGTTTATTATAACTTAGGAAAAATGTGTACAAGTCTGTTACCATTGATAATATTGTTGATTATAGTATGGAGTGATTTAAAAAAAGCTATTGAAATTAAAGATAGACCAGTATTGTTCATATTTAGTATTATGATGATAATAGTATGGATAATTGCATTCTTTTGTATAACAAGATATAAAATATCTATTCCAGTGGATATTCTTCCAAACAAATGGTCTGATTTTGATTATTGGAGTAAATTTTTTCAAGAATGTATGGATAAGATAAAATATGTTATTTATATGAAGAAATATATGCTTGATATTTATGTAATTTCATATTTAAATAAAATATTTTTATGCACTATAATAGCCATAATACTATTTTTCGTAAATAAGAGAAATATTGAGATTAACTCTATGAAAGAATTATTTATAAGTATTATTGCATTATTTATTATTACTTTTATGGCTATTTATATATTAAAAGAAAGTATATTTATTAACAAATCTTCAGCGGTAATATGGCTTATATATCCATATTATTTATTATATAGATATGTATATTTGATTAAAGAGCAGTTTTTAAAAAGAATACTAAGATGAATTATGTATTAGAAAGTTTTAATCTATTGAAAAGTTTATAGAAAATAATAAATAAATGTATATTTTATTTGCACATTTAAAATATTTATGATATATTAAATTTATAGATAAATAATAATTATTAATTAATAATTGATATAGAGGAGAAATAATTATGTTAGATCAAAAGACAAGAGATATAATAAAAAGTACTGTACCAGCATTAAAAACTCACGGATTAGAAATAACAACTACTTTCTACAAGAATATGTTTGCCAATAACCCAGAAGTAAAACCTTTATTTAATATGGACAAGCAAGCTTCTGGTGAACAACCAAAAGCTTTAGCAATGACAATATTAGCTGCAGCTCAAAACATAGATAATCTTCCAGCTATTTTACCAGTAGTTAAGAAAATTGGAGAAGTTCACTGTAATAAAGAAATTCAAGCTGAACATTATCCAATAGTAGGAAAAAATCTTTTATTAACTATAAAAGAAGTATTAGGAGATGCAGCTACTGATGAAGTTATGGAAGCATGGGAAAAAGCTTACCAAGTAATTGCTGATATATTCATTTCAGTTGAAAAAGAAATTTATGAAACAAGAAAATAATCTAAAGAGATTGTATTAAAATAATATTTGATATTTCGTAGATAAAAAAGGGGATTTGCATTAAAAATCCCTTTTTTTAATGTAATATTATTATGAAATATTCCATTTATATAATTTTAAGATTTATTTATTTGATATATAATAGATATTATTAAAAAATAATTGTAAAGGAAGATACTATATGACAGAAATGATAAAGAAACCTGAATTATTAGCTCCAGCAGGTAGTTTGGAGAAATTAAAAATAGCATTTCAATATGGAGCAGATGCAGTATATTTTGGAGGAGGAGCCTTTTCACTAAGAGCTACGGCACAAAAGTTTACATATGAAGAAATGAAGGAAGGAGTAGAATATGCACATAGTTTAGGAAAAAAAATCTACTGTACAGTTAATATAATGCCTAAGAATAGCGAAATAGATGCTTTAATTGAGCACTTAAAAAAGCTAGATGAAGTTGGAGTAGATGCTGTTTTAGTTTCAGATTTAGGTGTACTAGCGTTGGTTAAGAAGTATACTAATTTAGCAATACATATAAGTACACAAGCAAACACAACTAATTATGCAGCTTGTAATATGTGGGAAGAGCTAGGAGCTGAAAGGGTAGTACTAGCAAGAGAAAGCACACTGCAAGATATTAAGGATATACGTAAAAATATTTCTCCAGAGTTAGAACTTGAAATATTTGTTCATGGAGCAATGTGTATTTCTTATTCAGGAAGATGTCTTTTATCAAGCTATATTACAGGAAGAGATTCCAATAGAGGTGCATGTGCACAAAGTTGTAGATGGAAATATTCTTTAGTAGAAGAAAAAAGACCTAATGAATATTTCCCAATAGAAGAAGATCAGCATGGAACTTATATAATGAATTCAAAGGATTTATGTATGATTGAGCATATACCAGAGCTTATGCAAGCAGGAGCACAATCATTAAAAATAGAAGGAAGAAATAAAAGTGAATATTATTTAGCACTAGTTGTTAAGGCGTATAGACAGGCAATAGATTTATACTGTGAAGATCCAGAAAACTATAAGTTACCTAAAGTATTATTAGATGAAATGTATAAAGTAAGTCATAGAGAATACCATACTGGTTTCTTCTTTAATGAGCCAAAGCATGAAGGAATAATTTATAAAACAAATAACCATGTAAGAGAATATGATGTAGTGGCAATTGTTCATGAATATGATGAAGAAACTCAAATAGCTACATGTAAGCAAAGAAATAAGTTCTCAATGGGAGAAAAGGTAGAAATACTTTCTTCAAACTCTGATGGTGGAGAATTTGTAGTAGAAGAAATTTATGATTTAGAAGGCAATAAATTAGAATCATGCCCACACCCTGGAATGATGTGCAAAGTTAAGATTCCATACAAAGTAGAAAAGAACAGCTTTATTAGAAAAGAGCTTGTTTAATATACATTAAGGAACAATTTTATTGATAAAAAAGGCGAATTTTGTTAAAAAATTGTTTTATTATTAAAAATATAGCTTTCTTTAACGGTTCATATCCTTTACTAATTGTATATATGAAATTATAATATTACTGTGAAAAAAATAAATTTAAGAATTTAGTTTATTATTCTAAATAATAAACAATAGGGGGAATACATATGAAAAGTTTACTTTTAGTTACGTCGCCACCAGCTTGTGGAAAGACATTTGTTTCAAAAGAATTAGCGAAAGCGTTAAATCCAATAGTATACTTAGATAAAGATACTTTAATTGGATTATCTAAGCAAATCTTTGTTGTTGCTGGAGAAGAGTATAACAGAAGTTCCGATTTCTTTGAAGAGCATATAAGAAATTATGAGTATGATGTAGCGTTAGATTTAGCTTTAGAAGCTTTAAACTACTGTGATACAGCACTAGTAAATGCTCCATTTACTAGAGAAGTAAGAGATAAAGAATATATGGATAACTTACGTGAAAAACTTGCAGAAAGAGATGTTGAGTTAGTAGTAATATGGGTAGAAACAGATCCAGAAGTATCTCACCAAAGAATGATTGAACGTAATTCTGATCGTGATACTTGGAAACTAGAAAATTGGGACAAGTATATAAGCAGGTGTAATTTTGAAAAACCAGATATTCCAGGACTAATGGTATTTAAAAATTCATCAACAGAAGAATTCAATGAATCAATAGAATCAATGGTAAAACATTTTAGAGGATAATTTTATTCTTTTGTGTTAGAAAATAATCATCAATCTAATAAAAAAAGTAGATAAAATTAAACTTATCTACTATTTTTTATTAGCTATAATTTATATATGATTTTTAACATTTATAATATGCGTATCTTTGATATATACTCTAGGAAGTCTAGATTTAAGCATACATGTAACTTCGTAATTGATAGTGTCAAGTTTTTTGGCCATATCATCTGCATTATATTTAAGACCATTTTTTTCGCCAAGAAGAATTACTTCATCACCAATTTTTACATCTGGAATATTTGTTATATCGATCATAAATTGATCCATGCATATGCGGCCTATGATAGGAGCAAATTCACCTTTAATTATTACTTTACCATTTTCAGCAAGTTTTCTTAAATAACCATCGGCATAGCCAACAGGTATAGTAGCCACAATTGTTTCATTACTAGTTTTGAATGTTCTGCCATAACTTACATACATATCTTTTTCTAGAGTTTTTACATTAGTTATTGTTGCTTTTAAGGTTAAAGCAGGCTTTAAAGCAAGGTTATTTTTATCTATTTCATCGGAAGGATAATAACCGTAAAGGATTATTCCGGCCCTGACAGCATCTAAATAAGTATCAGGTAAATCAATAATAGCACCACTATTAGCTACATGCTTAAGAGGAATATCTATACCTCTTTTTTTTAGTGTATCCATCACTGATAGCATCTTAGTAAATTGCTCATGACTATATTCTTTATCTTTTTCATCTGAAGTAGAGAAATGAGTGAAAATTCCTATTACCTCAATTCCTTCTAAGGAACAAATTTCAGTTATGTTATCAATTGATTTTTCATTAGGCAAGAAGCCAATTCTCCCCATTCCAGTATCAATGGCAATGTGAATTTTAGCCTTTTTATTAAGGGTTAAGGCTATTTTTGATAACTCTTTTGCATAATCTAAATCATAAACAGTTTGTTCAATATTATTATTAATAAGCTCTTCACCTAAGTATAAAGGTGTAAAACCTAAAATCATTACAGGTGCAGTTATCTTATTATCTCTTATTTCAAGAGCTTCTGAAATCATGGCAACAGCAAAGCGAGAAACCCCATTTTCCAGCAAGGTTGGAATTATATCTATGACTCCATGACCATAACAGTTTGCTTTTACCACTGCAATTAAGTCTTTATCGCCAATTAATTTTTTTATATTTCTTGTATTATAAGCTATTGCATCTAAATCTATTTCAGCCCATGCAGGTCTTAAAATCTTTTTCATTAATAACACCTCGTATAAATTTTTAACTCTAAAAGTATTATATTACAAATATATAATAAAGATAAGAACCACTAGGGATATTAATTAAGCTTATAGTGGTTCCTTTATATATAAGATATAAATTATAAGAAGTATATGGTATAATTTATGTATTATGCTAAAATTGATAATGATTTATAATATTTTTCAATGCTCAATACAAGTTTTCTAGATATTTAACAATAAGGAAGATATAAGCAATATAGAGTAGAATTTAATATTCTAAAAAATCAAAAAATATTTGATAAGAAAGAGGAAATTGTTTTATGATGAAGGATTTAATTTATACTATACCTAAAGAAAAACATACTAAGGAAAATATCAAAGCCATATTAAAAAGTCATTCAGAAATTAAATTTGTTTCATTTGTAGGTGTTGACTTATCAGGAAATGATACAGATGAAAAAATACCAGTAAGTCTTTTTTTAGATGATTTAGAATCATTTATCAATGGAGTTGCTGTACAGACAGATGGATCTTCTGTTGTGCTTCCAGGAATAGCAACTCTTAATAATGCTAAAGTTGATATGATAGCGGATTTAAATGCAAAATGGTTTGTTGATTATAATTATGATTTTATGGATCCAGAAACTCAAAAACCAATTGGTACACTAAGAATTCCTTGTTTCTTATACCACGATAATAAGGCAGTAGATTCAAGAAATATACTTAGCTCTTCCATAGAAACATTTAAGGGCAATCTATGGAATATATTTGATAATCATCCTGAAGTTCTAGCAGGATATAATATATTTAGGGATGATGTAGAAGAAATTATAGTTACTTCAGCCACTGAATTAGAATTTTGGGTTAAGACTCCTAATGATGTAGCTGAAATAGAACAGTTATCAACATCGCAAGAATTACATGAACATTATTGGACTAGAACAAAAGGAAGCGTTCGTACAGCTTTAGAAGAAACACTTATACTGATGGAACTTTATGGATTTGAGCCAGAAATGGGCCATAAGGAAGTAGGTGGAGTTAAGGCTAAGCTAAGCTCAAGTGGTGATTTTAATCATGTAATGGAACAAATAGAAGTTGATTGGAAATATGCAGATGCTGTTCAAGCAGCAGATAATGAATTATTTGTAAAGATACTTGTACAGGAAACATTTAGAAGAAGAGGATTGGAAGTTACGTTCATGGCCAAACCAATTGATGGAGTAGCAGGTTCAGGAATGCACGTGCATTTAGGGGTGAGCTTAAAGCTTAAGGATGGCAAGAGAATCAATTTATTTCATACTGATAAAGAGCATTTTTTATCAATTATTGGCTATGGTGCCTTAATGGGAATATTAAAGAACTATGAAGTTATGAATCCATTTATCTCTTCAACTAATAATTCATTAAAGAGATTAAAACCAGGATTTGAAGCACCAGTATGTATTGTAACATCACTAGGAATTTCACCAAGCAATCCTTCAAGAAATAGAAGTATATTAGTTGGCTTGATAAGAGATTTAGCAAGTCCATTAGCTACAAGGTTTGAACTTAGATCACCAAATCCTCATTCCAATGTTTATTTAACAATGGCCACATCGTATATGGCAATGCTTGATGGTATACTATATGCAGTAAATAATAATAAATCTCAAGATGATTTATTAGCTGAAATATCTAAAAAATCAGGGGAAGCTGCAGATTATTTAGAAAAAGATAGAGAGTATAGAAGTGAAGAGGATGTCTTCGAAGCATTTAGTGATGAAGAAAGAGATAAATACTTTGGTAAAGCACCAGCAACAATTTATGAAAATATCAGTGCCCTTGCTAAATATCCAGAAAAGGTGCAAGTATTAAAGAGAAATGATGTATTAACTGAACAACTGATAGATAGTGTAAAAATGGCAGTAACTAATAGATGGATTTTAGAAATAAGCCATAGAGTAATAAATAGCTATGGAGATAAGATAAGAGGATATAAGGCTCTACATTCAGTTGACAAGGCCTTAGATTTAGATATAACTAATTGGACTAATATAAATAATTTAAGAGTTTATATAATGAAAGACACATATACAAATAAGAGTTTATTCACTAGGATAAAAGAAGCTTTTGATAAGAAAGATTTAGAACTTGCTTCTAATCTGTATATAGAGTTAGAAGAAAAAATGGAAGAGCTAAGAAAGTTATACTCTTCATATAAGAGAAACCTATTAGATATTTAATATAATTATGAATGATGAACTTAAATTCATCATTCATAATTCATCATTATTATTGGAGATACTCATAGAATCACTCCTTAAAAATATACAATAATTTCCTATAAATATTTATTATCCTAAAAACACAATAAAAATCTGATTATCCGCTAAAACACAGTATCTATCAGCATTTTCAAGGGAACAAATACATCAATTTACTACTTATTTACTACCATTGAATGAGCCTTGATACGCCAGTTTTCCTAGATATGCAAAGATATGGTACAGCACATCAGTATTGAAACAAGAAAAAAATTGAATATTTTATAGACTATGGAACGCCTAAAATGACGTTCCTTTTCTATTTCCAGCCGTTCTTATTGGACGGCTATTTTATTACTCAAAATGAAAGGAGCATTAGATTTATGAAAAAGACATGGAAACGATTGTGTACGGGCTTCT
>ERZ827363.74-NODE-74-length-96315-cov-21.031249_pt1 | contig 96315 bp, 79 predicted proteins | sample MGYA00519776_ERZ827363 | MGnify/ENA primary metagenome ERZ827363 (study PRJEB31778, sample SAMEA3449288) | human gut metagenome | biome: human gut; feature: human-associated habitat; material: faeces | place: United Kingdom | collected 2010/2012 ... | reverse complement strand
CATCAGGCGATGCCCGCGTGCTTATGGATTTGTCAAAATCCATAAGAAGCGTGAGAGGGAAAAACATCAGGCGATGCCCGCGTGCTTATGGATTTGTCAAAATCCATAAGAAGCGTGAGAGGGAAAAACTTTTTTAAAAAAAAATGTACTTTTCTAAAAAAAAACCACTTTTCTAAAAAAAAGAACACTGTTAATATTATATATAACGGAGTTATTGAACGTTAAACTATGATAAATAATGACAAGGAGGCAGTTTATGAAAACGTTAAAAAAATTTGTCAGCGTTTTAATGGTGTTGGCAATGACATTGTGTACGTTAATATCAGGAAACATTTCAGGAGCTGTAACAGTAAAAGCTTCAGCAGCCCTTGGAAGCAATGATTTTCTGAAGGTAAAAGGAACACAGATAAGAAAGGCAAAAGGAAACGGAGATGTAGTATATCTGAGAGGAACAAATGCAGGTGGTTGGTTAGTTCAGGAAAATTGGATGAATCCAACAAATGCATCAGATCAGAGAACTATGATGGATACATTGGCCAATAGATTTGGAACATCAACAAGAGATGAGTTGGTTGCAACATACGAAGATAATTATTGGACGGCACAGGATTTTGATAACTGTGCGGAAATGGGAATGAGCGTTATCAGATTACCATTTACATATATGAATCTTTGTGATGATAACGGAAATCTTAAATCAAATGCTTTTTCAAGATTGGATTGGTTTGTACAGAATTGTAGCCAGAGAGGAATGTATGTAATATTAGATATGCACGGTGCATTTGGTTCACAGAATGGTATGGATCATTCAGGTGAAGTAAATGATGGAAAACAGTTGTATTACAATCAGGGAAATAAAGATAAGACATTAAATTTATGGAAAAAGATAGCTGAACATTTTAAGGGAAATCCTGCAGTAGCTGCTTATGATATATTGAACGAACCTGGAATAAAAGCAGCAGCAACATATAGTTTACATTGGGATTTCTACAACGAAATATATAATGCAATCCGTTCAAAGGACAGCAATCATATTATTATAATGGAATCATGTTGGGATGCAGATAATTTGCCAAGACCATCACAGTACGGATGGAAAAATGTTGCTTATGAATATCATTATTATCCATGGAATGCTCAAAACAGCAGTTCAGCTCAGGAGTCATATTTTTCAAGCAAGGTTAGTGATATTGCAAATCATAACTACGGAGTACCAACATTTGTAGGTGAGTTTACATGCTTTGAACAGGATAATGGTTGGAAATCAGCAATGTCTACATTCAACAGTCAGGGATGGCATTGGACAACCTGGTCATATAAAGTAACAGGAAACAGTTCATGGGGAATTTATAATCATAACCCTGAGAAAGTAGATATATACAATGATTCAGCTGATACAATTAGAAATAAGTGGTCAGGTGTTGGAACATCTAAAGGATGGAAGAATGACAAGATTTACAACCTTGTAAAGACATATCTTCCGGGAACGGTAACATCTACAGGTGGAAGTGATACATCAGACAGTGGTGACAACAATACATCAGATAATGATAACAGTAGTACATCAGGTGTTGCAACATTTTATGAACATTCAAATTATGGTGGATGGTCAGTTTCACTTGAAGAAGGAACTTATAATTACAAAGACATATTAGCAAAGGGAATAAAGAATGATGCAATATCATCATTGAGAGTAAGTGCCGGATATAAGGTAACATTGTACAATGATGAGGGATTTAAAGGAACTACAAAGGAATTTACATCTGACGCGTCATATGTTGGAGATGATATGAATGACAAAACTTCGTCAATAAAGATTGAAAAAATCAACAATTCATCATCAACAACCAACACAACATCATATTCTACAGTTAAGATGGCAAATGGAAAATACAATATTAAATCTGTTGCTAACGACAAATATGTTGTAGCTGAGAACGGTGGAAGTGATCCTCTTATAGCTAACAGAGACAGTTATAGTGGAGCATGGGAAACATTCTTCATTTTGAATAATGATGACGGAACAGTTAGCATTAAGGCAGAAGCTAACAATAAATATGTATGTGCAGTACTGGATGAGGAAAAACAGTTAACACCAAGAAGCGATAGTCCAAGTACATGGGAAAAATTCAAAATATACAAGATAAATGACAAAGAATATGGAATAAGAAGTGCTGAAAACGGAAAATATGTAAAAGCAGATTTAGATAATGGTGGAAAATTAATAGCAGGAAGTGATTCCATAGCGGGAGCATGGGAAGCATTTATTATTGAAAAAGTTGGAGATGTTACATCTAATGAAACAGCAGCAACATTTTATGAACATTCAAATTATGGTGGATGGTCAGTTTCTTTAGGAGAAGGAACATATGATTACAGTGCTATATTAGCAAAAGGTATAAAGAATGATGCAATATCATCACTTAAGGTAAGCTCAGGATATAAAGTAACATTATATGATAATGCAGGCTTTAATGGAAAGAATAAATCTTATACCTCAGATGCATCTTATGTTGGAGACGAAATGAATGACAAAACTTCATCAATAAAGATAGAGAGGGTAAATGGTTCTTCCTCTGAAACATCATATTCAACTGTAAAAATGTCTGACGGCAAATACAGTATTAAGTCAGTAGCAAATTCAAAATTTATTGTAGCAGAAAATGGTGGAAGTGATCCGCTAATGGCAAACAGAGATAATTATGGCGGAGCATGGGAAACATTCTATTTGCTAAATAATGATGACGGAACAGTCAGCATTAAGGCAGAAGCAAATAATAAATATGCATGCGCGGTATTAGATGAAGAAAACCAGTTAACACCAAGAAGCGATAGTGTAGGAACCTGGGAAAAATTCCGTATATATAAAATAAATGACAGTGAATATGGAATAAGAAGTGCAGAAAACGGCAAATATGTTAAGGCAGATCTGGATAATGGTGGAAAGTTAATAGCAGGAAGCGATTCTATAGCCGGAGCGTGGGAAGCATTTAACATTGAAAAACTTGATAATTCAACATCCTCCACAAAAGCAACATTTTATGAAAACTCAAATTATGGTGGATGGTCAGTATCTCTTGGAGAAGGCAGATATGATTATAACGCAATGATTGCAGCCGGAATAAAAAATGATCAGATTTCTTCAGTTAAAGTTACAGAAGGATATAAAGTTACATTATATAATGATGCAGGATTTGGTGGTGGAGCAAAAGTTTTATTAAGTGATACAACAGGTCTTGGAAACTTTAATGATAAAACTTCATCAATTGTAATTGAAAGGGTTGAAAGGGTTAATTTTAATAATTCAAATACATATATTACATCTGTAGCAAATGGTAAAGTTGTATGTGCAGAAAACGGAGGAAATGATATAATTGTAGCAAACCGTTCATCATGTGGTGGAGCGTGGGAAACATTCCAGATAGTAACGAACGATGATGGAACAGTATCCCTGAGATCCGTATCCAATGGAAAATATGTATGTGCAGTAATAGATGAGAAAAATCAGTTATTACCTAGAAGTGGAAGTATAGGAACTTGGGAGAAATTTATTATTGAAAAGATTTCCGGTGATGAATATGCATTATATTCAATTGCAAATGGAAAATATGTTCAGGCAAACTTAAATGACAATGGAAAACTGTATGCAACAAGTGAAACAGTTGCGGGAGCATGGGAAGTATTTGACATTAACAGAAATTAAGGTTAAAATTCATAATAATTAAACAATTCAAAGGCTGTTTGCGTGTAATAAGTGCAGACAGCCTGACTTTGCGTTTTATGGAGACATAAAAATATAAAGAGAAAACACAAGGGAAAGTTTTAGGAGGAAAAACATTGAAAGGATTGAAAAAAACATTTACTAAGAAAGTGACATCTGTGGTGTTGTCGGTGGCAATGATTTTTACAGGTATTTCAGTTACACCTCAGACAATCAGGGCAGAAGACTCAATAACAGCCACAAATGGTGCTTCTGTAAGTATGAAGGATGATTCTAAGACAGGCTATAGTGCTGAAAAAGATGGGGATTTGTATAACTATGTAAGATATGGTGCATCAGCAGTGGCAGATGGTAATACAGGTAACTACGTGGCAACTAATGCAATTGATGGCAGTGCTGATACAAGATGGGCAAATGAAGATAAAACAAAAGGTCATTACATTACAATTGATTTAAAACAGTCATATGAAATTTCAAAAATAAATATAAGCTGGGAAGTTGCAAGCTCAATTGACTATAAAATTGAGGTATCTAACGATGGAGCGCTTTTTAATGAAGTTACATCTGTATCCCTGAATAACTATTCAAATGCAAAAAATAGGATAGATACCATATCTTTAGGGAAAAAAGTATTTGGAAGATATGTGAGAATAACAGATAGAGGGGACAAATATATAAAAGATGACTCGGGAAACAGAAGATATGGAGTTTCCATCTGGGATATCGGAATCTATGGAGCAGACAAGAAGGCAACAAATGAGAATGCTATTGAAAATAAAGACTGTTTTAATGAAGGTACTGCAGACACGGGAGAAACATTTGAGGATATTATAGACAGTAAATATTATAACTATGTAAGAAACAATAGTGTATCGGCTATGGCAAGTGGAGAGGAAAATTCTTCCCGTGGAGCATCAGCAGCCATCGACAATGATAAAACGACCAGATGGTCATCGGTGAATGGGGATTCATCGAATTTTGTTGTAGACTTAGGAAATACATATAACGTAGAAAGAGTATATTTAAGCTGGGAGTCTGGCAACTCAACTGTATATAACATTTATAAGTCAGATAATGGTAAAGATTACAGCCTAATTACTACAGTAAATGCCATAAATATGTATGGGAATTCCGCAACAAATGGAAACCGTGTAGATAAAATAGAATTTGGTGCCGTAGAAACCAGATATATAAAAATACAGGCAGTACAGAGATGCTACAAGGAAAGCAACTATGGTGGCGGACAGTATAATGGAACGTCTTTATATGAAGTAGGTGTGTACGGCACAGACATGGAAAAATCATACAGCAAAAAGGCATTTAACCAGTTTAGGGTAGGAAATAAAGAAACTATTGGAAATGTAATAGAAGCAGAAAATACTGATGAAATAGACAGCAAAATAAAAAAAGAGTCTGGTGAAAATGCCAGTGGACAGAACTTAGGTGGCCTTACAAACAACACATGGGCAGAGTACAATATTAATTTTGACAGAAAAACTTCAAGAATTTATTTAAGATACAGTGTAAAAGAGGGAAAAGGTGGAACAGTAAAAGTATATGTTGATGACAGTACAATGTCTACAACTCCTGTAGCATCAATTGACGTAAATTCAACAGGTGGATGGTCCAACTATACTGATATTTCACAGGAAGCAGTTGTGCCATCAGGTAATCATAAAATATATTTAAAATTTGTAACTAATAAAGGAAATGTGTGCAATTTGGATTATTTTAAATTTGAATTCGCACCTGAAAGTATAAGCAACACAGATGATTTACACGAAGCAGAGAATGCACATGCCTTTGTAAGGGGTTCAGCAGCACAGAGTAGCTCTGTGGAAAGTTCTGATAAGTATGCAGGTGGAAAGGCTGTGGGCAAAATGAACACTTGGATTGAACATGACCGTTCTTATCTGACTACATATGTTAAAGCAGAAAATGCAGGATACTATCAGTTTGAAGTTAAGTATGCCGGAACAATGACTACACTGCTTCAGTACAGAATCAACAGCAGTGATAACGACAAATGGAAATCAAAAACCATCAGCAGTGTGGATTCTAACTGGGAAAATACCAACACGGCAACTATGCAGATAGAATTACGAAAAGGATTAAACAAGATTGATATATCAGGTGCTGTTTGGAAATGGGCAGTTAATACTACTACAGGTAGAACAGATGGCAAAAACGTACATGATGAATGGTTAAATATAGATAGTTTTTCATTAACATATAAAGGTGAAAATAAAAAAGCATTTAACAGTGTTTTAAATACAGATTTAAAAGGAAATAAAATTCAGGCTGAAGATTATAATGAAAAGTCAGATGGTATAAAAGAGGAAGGAGAAAGCGACAGCTTTGTAGACGGAAAAAATCTTGGTGGTCTTACAAATGGAAAATGGGCAGAATACAATATTAACTTTGACAGAAAAGTTTCAAAAATTTATTTGAGAAACAGTGTAAGAGATGGAAATGGTGGAAAAGTAGAAGTATATGTTGATGACAGTACTATGTCCGGGACTCCGGCTGCCACAGTTACTACATCTTCAACAGGCAGTGACTGGAGTAAATATAATGACACAGCAACGGCCATCAGCATACCATCAGGTAATCACGAAATTTATTTGAAATTTGTGGCAGATGGCTCAAAAGCAGTGTGTAATCTTGACTGGTTCCAGTTTGAATATGAACCTGAAACAGTAAAAGACTCAGGAGACATACACGAAGCAGAAAATGCACATGGATTTGTTCAGGGAGATGCAGAAACAGAACACACTCTTCAGGCAGATGGAAAGTTCTCAAACAATCTGGCTGTAGGTGGAATGAATGCATGGCCTGACAATGGAAGAGCATATCTTACATCTTATGTAGATGTGAAACATCCCGGTACGTATAAGCTGACAGTGGCATATGCATCAGGAAGCAATAAGGATACAAATATAGATTGTAGAGTAAATAGTGTAAACGACGGTGACTGGAAAAGTATATCAGCACCTACAACCGGCGGATGGACTACAGTAAAGAAAATAACTACCGAAGTGACGCTGAACAGAGGTGTAAATGTAATAGACATAACTGGGGCTGCAAATATTCCTTATGCAGAAAGTGATGCATGGCAACAGGTAAATGTGGATTACTTTACATTGGAAAGAGTGCCTGAAGATGGTGATTTAGCATATGGAAAAAAAGTTGAAGTATCAGGTTCTCAGAGTGGTTATGATGGTTCCAATGCAGTAGATGAAGATGAGGATACAAGATGGGCAAGTGAAAAAGAAGGTGACCAGGCTTATCTGATTGTAGACTTAGAAAAATTGTATGAAATTGAAAAAGTAAATATTATGTTTGAAAAGGCATATCCAAATGATTTCCAGATTCTTGTATCAAAGGATAAAACCAATTGGACTGTGGCCAGAACAGTAAGAGGATTTAGAACAACTGAGGTTGATAAAAAGGTATATGAATCAGATGGAGTTTGTCTTGGAAAAGCAAGATATGTAAAAGTACGATGTCTTAACATGGCATTTAACAAGGCAATGTCCATAAGAGATATAAGGATATATGGAACAAAGATAAAAGGACAATTGTCTGATCTTGCTCTAAATTCAGAAGTAAAGGTAAGCAGTTCGGATAGTAGTGCTGAAACTTCAAATCCTGCTAATGCAGTAGATGGATTGGATAATACAAGATGGGGAGCACCTAAGACAGATAGCAACCCATGGTATCAGATTAATTTAGGACAACAATGCAGAATAGATTCTGTTGATTTAAAATTTGAAAGGGCATATCCGAAGAGTTTTAGGATACAGATTTCTGATGATGGAAAAACATGGAAAGATTATAAAACCATAAAGGATTGGACTGAACCGGGAAATTCAACAGAAATTCAGACTGATAATTATTATGCCAATCTGGAATTTGGAAACAGTATCCATATGGATGATGTGAAAACACAGTATATAAGATTGTATGCTGATGCAAAAATCAGAGACAACAACTGGGGAGTTTCAATTTACGAATTTGAAGTATGGGGAACTGAAGTGGCAAAGAAAGATTATTGGAGCAATCAGGCAAAGAAAAGATATGGAATATATCCTGTTTCAAAATTGCAAAATACAGAAAATAACGGATTGATTGACAGTAGTCTTGTTCAAAATGATGTTATTGGCAGTGGTGATACATATGAAGTGGTATATGACCCCGGTCAGAGTATGTATTTCTATGTAAATCCAAGAGATTTGTATTTTGATTCATCACAACACACGATATGCTGGTCATCATCTAACTCAGGAAAGAACCTGTGGGGTGCTACAAGTCATGATGAAAATATTGCAGATTATACAAAACAGCAGCAGGCTACGGTGCAGTATATAATGCCTAATAACATTGATTTTGGAGATAAAGATTATGTAGAGACAGAAATAGGATGTCAGATTTACAATCAATCAGATTTAAAAAATGAAAATCCTAGTCCAAAGTTTAGCCTTACATATAAAGTAAGAATATGGAAATCATCATTAATTATACAGGATAAACTAAGTGAAAGCGGAAGTCTTAGTGTAAAGAATCCTGAAAATGGAGCTACATATCAGTGGCAAAAGAGTGTCGATGGAAATACATGGAGTGATGTTTATGAAAAGAGATATGATTTGCAAATTCTTAGTGGAAGTGGAAATGGTATTAAAAATGATGTGGTAAATGTTGCTCATGACTTAGGCGGTGGACAGTATTATCGTGTACGAAAAGAAGGAACAACCCAGTGGTCACATCCATATAAGGTTCAATATTACAACGACATTCAAAATGGAGATTTTGAGTATCCGGCAATGTTTTCGTCAGATGAAGACAACAGGGTATTTCCATTTAATATAAACGAAGATGAACAGCAGTATCCAAACGGATATGAAGGTTTAATGTGGAAAACAACAGCACCGGGATGGAATAACGGGCCAAATAATAACCGTGTAGGACATGATATTGAAATTGTAAATGGAAGAAAGTTAAAAACCTCAGGAGAAAAAGAACAGGTAGGCCAGTTCTCCGTAACACAGGATGAAATGTACAAAAACAATGCTCATGGAGACCAGTTTGCAGAGCTTAACTGTGAAAATGTAGGTGCATTATATCAGGATATTTTAACAACTCCTAATTCACAGTGTTATTGGGACTTAGATTATGCAGGACGTTGGTGCCAGAATAGTATGTATGTTGTTGCAATGTCAGCTAATGGTGCACAAAATTATACAACATCGAAACAGATTGAGGCATTAATCAAACTTGATAAGGTACAGAAAATATTGGCAAATCAGGAAGGCACAAAAGGTACAACAATTACATTGTCTGATGGAGTTACTGCTACGTTGTGGAAAGTTACAAGTAAGGAAACAGCAGGGCAGTGGAATAATCATAACGGTATATATAATGTTCCTTCCGGAGAAAATAATTATCTTACAAGATTTTTCTTCGTATCAGCAGGTGGCGCAAAGAGAAATGACGGTGATACACCGAATATGACTGTGGGAAGTTTACTTGATAATGTAAAATTCCAGCAGAAAAAGGATTATGTTATAGAGTATTATGTAAATGGAATAAAACAGGATAATTTGACGGTTAAAGGCATAGTAAACCCTTATGACAGAGTAAGCATACCGGCACCAGAGGCAGTAAGCAATTATACTTTATACGATGCAAAAATCAGTGGAGAAAATAATGATGGAAGTAAGGCATTTTATGTGGATGATAAAGACAGAAACATGACAGTAGCTTATAACCATAATGTATTAAAACTCTACTATAAGAGTGGTGTAGTTGTTGCCAATGTAAAAATACAGGGACTTGAAGAATTACCTAACGATTATAGCGTAGTTGTAAATCTGAAAAACACTTCAGGAACGGTTTTACAGACACATACCATGAGTCAAAATGAGTTTACTAAAATTGAAAAACCAGGTGGTGGAGGAGTTGAAGGATATTTTGATACAGTGACTTTTGATGGCACAAATTTGACAGTCGGAGATACATATACTGTTGAAGAAATTATCGTAAAAAATAACTATTTACCACACTATTTGGAAACAGTTGATAAAAATGGAACAATGGAAAATGTTGGAATAGATAAAATAAACACTGGTAACCTGTCATATACAGCAACGTTTAAGTATTCAGCGGGAACAGACAATTCAGTTAATTTTATTAATATTTATAACCCTATTCGAAAAATTACCATTAGCAAAAATGTTTCCGGAAATATGGCACAGCAGGATAAAGAAAGTAAGTCATTCGATTTTAATATAAAAGTTGAAAAGAATGGAAAAGCTATTGACATTGCTGAGATAACAAAAGGTTCACTAACAAAAAATGCAACAGGAGAATATGGTTTCTCAATAAAACACTCTCAGGAAGTAGAGTTGTATGTGTACAATAACTGCAATATAACTGTTACAGAGAATGATTACAGTAAGAGAGAGGGAGTAGATACGTCAATTTACAGTGATGATTACTATGTAACATCATGGACAAGGGATCTGAACAATAAAACAGAGGGAAGAACACTTAGCATTAATAATATAGATTCGGACACAAGTCTTGTTTGCAACAATATTTATAATGATTTAGGTGACGTTGAAGTTCAGGGATTTCAGATGAACGGAAATAAAGACACCGGAGGCGTGTCAGAGTTTAGTCCGTCATTCAGAGTAGTATGCCGTGTAAGCAAAAATACTATCAAAACAAAGAAGGTTAAAAAATTTGGTGTTGTTTATGCAATAGCCAACGCAACAGACGGCAAGTCCAGAGCTGAACTTGAAGAAATGATGAAAATAGATAAGGCTGATAATAAGAAAATAAAGGTACATGAAGAGACAAAAAACGGAATATATCCAAATTGGACTACAAAGAGTGATTCACAGTATTCCACAAAGTATTGGAAATATTATGGACTGACCTTTAAATGTCTGGATTATATGTTCTATACATTACAGGAAAATATAACTGTAAGGGCTTATGCTGAAATGGCCGACGGAAGTATTGAATATGGGGATAATATTTATACCGTAAATATGTATGAAATAGCTGATTATCTGTATAAAAACCAGAGAATGAGCACAATAAAAGGACATAACTTCTTATATAATAACGTATTGAATTTAGTTACTATTAATAACAACAGGCTAAGCATACTAAAATCTATGATGAGTGTACTTGGTGTAACAAGTAAAGATAATCCTTACTATTCGGTTTTAAATAATTTATATAAGGATATGAATGACTATGTATATTGTCAAAAAGCCTATAAGGGTAAATATCAGGAAAGAGAAGAATTCGTTCCTGCAAGTCTTACAAAGGATGAATTGAAAAAATTACTGGCAGGACTGAACCAAAAAACAGGAACATCTTATACGGATATTAATGACTGGATATACAATGAAACCGAAAAACAGGGCAACTATAAAGGATATTACAAAAAAGTACAGTATGCATGGGATAATGGAATTTATTCAAAGTAGTACTGAATGAGGTGAGATGAATGGATAGAAGAAAAAAATACAAAACACCGGAAATAATAGTTACAAAATTCGATATAGACGAAAAACTAATGGATGGTGGATTTTCTTTTGAGACAACCCATCCAAATGAAAATCCGGGAGACATAGTTACAAGAGAATGGGAATCAACTACTGATGTTGACGGAGGAGATCTTCCATTTTAGAAGTAAGAGTTTTAACAACGATTTAATTATAGGAGAAAGTTATGAAAGGTATAAAAAAAATAATTGGAATAATGTTTGCAATTGTCTTTATTGTATCCGGAATACCGCAAATTACAAATTATGAAGTGGAAGGTGTTTCCGGTACAAAAGAAACTTATCCTAATTTTCTAAAGGCTGACGGCAAACAGTTAAAAAATGAAAATGGTGAAGTGGTATATTTACGTGGTGTAAATGCAGGTGGCTATATGTTACAGGAAATCTGGCTTTGTGCAACTTATGGCTCAACTGATGACAATGCTTCGGGAAATATTCACTGTCAGCAAAATATTTTGGATACATTAAATTCAAGATTTGGAAGTGAAAAGGCAAAAAAACTTATTGATGTCTATGAGAACAATTATTGGACAACGAAAGATTTTGAAAATTGTGCAAAATTAGGAGTGAATTGCATCAGATTACCTATCTGGTATAGGAATCTGGTAGATGAAAATGGAAACTGGTATGAGAATGCTTTTGACAGGATAGACTGGTTTGTTGAAACGGCGGGACGTTATGGAATATACGTAATTATTGATATGCATGGTACTTACGGATCTCAAAACGGAAGTCACAATTCAGGTACATATGGTGGCAGCACAAATCAGCAGAAAAAAGATAATTCAAAGTTATTTTTTGGAACAGATGCAAGTACAAATCAGGCTAAGTTTTTAGATATGTGGTCAAAAATAGCACAGCATTATAAAGATAATCCTGTAGTTGCAGGATATGATCTGATTAATGAACCAATGGCTGACTATATGAATGCAACAGACGTTACAGGTACGAGAGAAGAACGATTAAGTACATTGTGGAATGTTTATGATAAAGCATATAAAAAGATAAGAACCGTAGATAACAATCATATAATTATTATGGAAGCGGTCTGGGATTCTGATTCATTGCCAAATCCTGCAGACAAAAGCTGGACTAATGTAATGTATGAATATCATCAGTATAACTATGGTGATTATAATGATAAAGACAAACAGGTAGCAGCAATGCGGAACAAAATTAATAATATTTCCAATGCTAAATATAATGTTCCAAGCTATATTGGTGAGTTCAATTTAATGTCAAACAGTGATTCATGGAGTGAAGGAGTTAAACTTCTTAATGAAAATAATTTGAATTGGACTGTATGGAATTATAAGTGTACAAAACAATATGGAAACTGGGGATTATTTAATACACCGGGTGATGGATCTAATGATGATACTTCAAAGTATTGGGTTAATGTAGAAACAGACGATTATGACACAATACTTAATAAGTGGTCAAATCAGGGAAGCATTACAAGGAATTCTGCTGTCACCGATAAAATAAAAAACTATTTTTCAGGTACCGTAGATAATATTTCAGATTCAAAAATCAGAAGCGTAGGAATGGTTGCAGCAGATGGAATGATGAATGAAATAGATGTTGACTGGTTCCCTAAGGCAGGTATGGATCCAAATACTAAATATAATATTTATATTGATGATTCACAAACCGTGGCAGCTACAGTTTCCCAGTCTGAAATTAAATCCGCCGGTACAGTAATAAAGGCGACGGACTTTAGTAATCAAAATGGTGTAGCAATAGATAAGGACAGCAGTGGAAATCCGGTAAATATAGGTGGAACTCACAATGGAGACTGGACGGAATATAAAAGTATTACCCTTAGCAAACCTGTGACATCAGTTACATTTAATTATTCATGTGAAAGTGGTTCAGGTGGAACTATATATGTATATGATGGTAGTATGGATAATGTTCCTGTTGGAAAAATTAACATTACTCCACCAAAATCAAATGCATTATGGAGTGATTATGTTACAAAAACCATAGATTTGTCTGAAACTTTATCAAAAGGAAACCATACTATATATTTAAAGTTTGTAAACGATATTTCGGGAAATGTTGTTAATTTAAAAGATTTCACATTAATTAGTACATACGGAATGGCAAAACTTACAAACGTAGTGGCGGGAAAACATACTGTAAGTGTGCAGGCAGAGTTAAATGGCGAAGTATCTGCAGGAAAAAGTTCAGATACAGTTGAAGTAGTGTCAGGCAGTACAATATTGAAATCTGATAAGATTACAATAGAAGGTTTTCAAATAAAAACCAATGGTGCAAGATATTACAACACAAAGGGTGAAGTAGTATTTGATGAAGGGGGCAAAGAGAAAGTTGCCTTCAGAACTATTTGCAAAGCACCAACCGTTGGAGAAACTATTACAGTATCAGGGAAAAATTATAAAGTGAAAAGTACAGGTATAATTTATACTCTTGACCCGAACAGTACAGGTGTGGAAGGCAAAGACAAGTTAGACAGTTCATACTCAATATTAAATACACGTTCCGTAAGTGGAAAAGATTATGCTTATGTGGGAGCAAAGAAATATAATAATAATCAGTATACATTTGGATATATCACAACAGCTAACGGCGTAATTGGTGAAGAAAACGGAATAATGAGATACGTGAGAACTATAACTAACAATTCTTATTATGGAGAAGATGGAAAACTAAATGTTATGACTAATTCAATTCATACCAGGGGATTTGTTGTGGCTGAAGATGGAACTTTAATTTATGGTACAGATACAGCTACAATGTCAATACCTGAAGTGGCAGATTATTTATACAAGAATGTATTATCGTCAAACTATAACGGCCATACATATCTTTATAATACTATTTTAAGTAAAATAAGTACATCAAATCCATACTACTATGATCATACAGTTGATTATGGTTGGAACGACAATCTCTATGACCCTGGAAAAAACAATTAGAAGAGAGGATATATATTAACTGAAAAATAAGGACAGAACTGATTTTTATTGGCTCTGTTCTTATTTTTGCTTTGAATAAATATATTCAATAAAAGAGAGGAATTTACTCAATTAACAAATTAATTGCATTAATTAAAAAAATGTGGTAGATTAGACCCCGGATGGTATTCGGAAAGAAACTATACCTATTAAAACACAATATTTTTTCACTATAAATATACAGGCAGATCATATCGTAGAAGAATGATACTCATTATCCCTTGTGGGCAGAGCCGACTTGACATTGATGAATGAAATCGATATCAACAAAGTAAAAGGAGGGATGACCATGAAAATTGGATTTATAGGAGCAGGGAAGGTTGGATTTTCCCTGGGAAAATATTTTGCTGATAATAATCAGGAGATTACCGGTTATTACAGCGAATTTGAAAAAGATGCCATAGAGGCAGCAGAATTTACTAATTCACAAGTATACAGAAACCAGGAAGATTTAGTAAAGGATAGTGAGATGTTGTTTGTAACGGTTCCTGACGGAGTAATCGAAAAAGTTTGGAATCAGGTAAAAACATACGATGTCAGTGGAAAAATTATATGCCATGCAAGTGGCGCTTTATCGTCAGAAGTCTTTTCGGATATTTCAGAACTTAAAGGTTTTGGATTTTCTATCCACCCGCTCTTTGCAGTAAGTGATAAGTACAATTCATACAAAGAGCTTTCCGGTAGTTATTTTACAATTGAAGGTTCAGAGCAAAAAATTAATGTGGTGAAATCATTTCTTGAAAAAATGGGTAACAATGTATGTATAATTTCAAAAAATGATAAGGTAAAATACCATGCATCGGCCGCTATTGCCAGCAATTTGGTAGTGGGGCTTATAAGTCTAAGCGAAAGACTGTTAACGGAGTGTGGTTTTGATGAAAAATCAGCTCATGAAGCATTGGCTCCCATTATTAAAGGAAATGTAAATCATATAATAAATGATGGTGTTACGAAAGCTTTAACAGGACCAATTGAAAGAAATGACATAACTACCGTAAAAAAACATTTGAAAACATTAGAGGGCAATGACAAAGAGATATATAAGAAATTATCTTTAGAAGTTGTTAATGTTGCAGAGAAAAAAAATAAGGATAGAGATTATAGTAAAATAAAGGAGACTTTGAAATGAAAAATACAGTAAATACGATTTTACAGCAGAAGCATGAAGGAAAAAAGATTACGATGCTTACATGCTATGATTATTCTACAGCTAAGCTTATGGAAGAAGCCGGAGTAAACACTATTTTGGTAGGAGATTCACTGGGAAATACAATACTTGGTTATGAAGATACAATTCAGGTAACTATGGAAGACATGATTCATCATTGTGCAGCAGTATCAAGAGGAATAAAGAATATTTTGTTAGTATGTGACATGCCATTTATGTCATATCAGACATCGGTATATGATGCAGTTGTAAATGCAGGCCGTCTTATGAAGGAAGGACATGCAAACATGGTTAAATTAGAAGGTGGGGTAGAGGTTGCTCCCCAGATAGAAGCAATCGTTAAAGCTTCAATACCTGTTTGTGCCCACATTGGATTAACACCACAGTCAATTAATGCTTTTGGTGGATTTAAGATTCAGGGAAAAACAGAGGCAGCTGCAAGAAAGTTAATTGAGGATGCAAAAGCTGTTCAGAAAGCCGGTGCAACAATGGTTGTCCTAGAGGGGGTTCCTGCAAAGCTTGCAACGAAAATTACTGAAATGTTAGATATTCCTACAATTGGAATCGGAGCAGGAGCAGGCTGTGACGGACAGGTTCTTGTATATCAGGACATGCTTGGAATGTTCAGCGATTATGTACCTAAATTTGTACGTCAGTTTGCAAATGTCGGAGAAGTAATGAAAAATGCATTTAAAGAATATATCGAAGAAGTTCAGAATGGAAACTTCCCGGCAGAGGAGCACACTTACAAAATAGATGATGACATTATTGAAAAATTATACTAATAATTAGTATAATTCCAATGTAAATATAAAGAAGCAAAAAGAAGAAACAGATAGGAGTAACGAGGTTATGAAGGTAGTATCAACGATTAAGGAAGTAAGAGAAAGTGTAAAAGAATGGAAGAAACAGGGACTTACCGTAGGATTGGTTCCGACTATGGGATATCTCCATGAGGGACATGGAAGCCTTATAAAAACTGCAAGAGAAAACAATGATAAAGTAGTAGTAAGTATTTTCGTAAATCCAATGCAGTTTGGACCAACAGAAGACCTTGAAAGCTATCCAAGAGACTTGGAAAAAGACAGTAAGTTCTGTGAAAGCCTTGGAGCAGATTTGATTTTCCATCCGGAACCTGAAGAAATGTATCATGATGATTTTTCAACATATGTAGATATGTCAGTGCTTACGGAAGAACTTTGTGGCTTAAGCCGTCCGGTACATTTTAGGGGCGTATGTACAGTTGTAAATAAATTATTTAATATTGTGCAGCCGGATAATGCATACTTTGGTGAAAAGGATGCACAGCAGCTGGCAATTATCAGACATATGGTTCAGGATTTAAATATGGATATTAATATCGTAGGATGCCCAATTATCCGTGAAGAAGACGGACTTGCTAAGAGTTCAAGAAACACATATCTTTCAGCAGAGGAAAGAAAGGCAGCTCTTATTTTAAGTCAGACAATAAAGATGGCAAAAGAACTTGTTGCAGAAGGCGAAAAGGATGCAGAAGTACTTGTTGCTAAAATGAAGAAAAATATTGAAAAAGAACCTCTTGCAAAGATTGACTATGTTAAGGCTGTAAATGGTCTTACAATGCAGCAACAGAAAGAAATTAAAGCACCTATGCTTGTGGCAATGGCAGTATATATTGGAAAAACACGTTTAATTGATAATATGATTATTTCGGAGGATGGACAATGCAGATAAATATGTTAAAAAGCAAAATTCATAGAGCTACAGTAGTTCAGTCAGAACTTGATTATGTAGGAAGTATCACAATTGATGAAGAACTGATGGAAGCAGCAGGAATCTATGAATATGAAAAGGTACAGATAGCTGATGTAAACAATGGAAACAGATTTGAGACTTATGTAATCTCAGGAGAAAAAGGTTCAGGAATGATTTGCTTAAATGGAGCAGCAGCTCATATGGTAAACATCGGAGACAAGGTAATTATTATGAGTTATGCCCAAATGACTCCTGATGAAATTAAAGACAATAAGCCAAAAGTTGTTTTTGTTGATGATGATAACAAAATCAGCAGAGTAACCAATTATGAAAAACACGGACAGTTATTTGATATAGAAAGACAATAATTAGAAAATATTTTGAACAAAAATATCTAGGAGGAATACATGGAGAAAATTTTAAGTGGCAGGACAGTTGTTCTTGGAGTTACGGGAAGCATAGCAGCATATAAAATCGCAAACCTTGCAAGCAGTCTGGTAAAAAAAGGGGCAAATGTCCATGTTATTATGACAAAGAATGCTACAAATTTTATTAATCCAATAACCTTTGAAACTTTGACAGGTAACAAATGCCTTGTGGATACATTTGACAGAAATTTTGAGTTTAGTGTGGAACATGTGTCTCTGGCAAAACAGGCTGACATATTTATGGTAGCGCCTGCAAGTGCAAATGTTATAGGAAAAATCGCAAATGGAATAGCAGATGACATGCTGACAACAACTATTATGGCATGCAAATGCCACAAGATTATTTCTCCTGCAATGAACACAAATATGTTCGAAAATCCTATTGTTCAAAGTAATATACAGAAACTAAAGGATTATGGATATGAAATAATTGAACCGGCAAGTGGATATCTTGCCTGCGGTGATGTTGGAGCCGGTAAAATGCCGGAGCCGGCTGTTTTGGAAAGCTATATTATGAGAGAAATAGCCATGGAAAAAGATATGAAGGGCAAAAAAGTACTTATAACAGCAGGACCTACAATGGAAAAAATTGACCCTGTGAGATTTATAAGTAATCATTCAACGGGAAAAATGGGATATGCCCTTGCAAAGATTGCCATGCTTCGTGGTGCAGAGGTAACACTTGTAACAGGAAAGACAAGTATTCCAAAGCCGGACTTTGTAAAGATTGTAAATGTTCAGAGTGCAAAAGAAATGTTTGAGGCTGTGGATAAAGAATTTGATACTCAGGACATTGTTATAATGAGTGCAGCAGTTGCCGACTACAGACCAAAGGAAGTGGCAACAGAAAAAATTAAGAAAAAAGACGGTGAAGCTGCAATTGAACTGGAGAGAACTGAAGATATTCTTGCAACGATGGCTGCAAGAAAGAAAAATCAGTTTGTCTGCGGATTTTCAATGGAAACTGAAAACATGATAGAGAATTCTAAAGCAAAACTGGAGAAGAAAAATCTTGACATGATTTGTGCCAATAATCTAAAAGTTGAAGGAGCAGGATTTGGAACAGACACCAATGTAGTGACTCTTATTTCCAAAAATTGGATTAAGGAACTTCCTATGAAATCCAAAGAAGGGGTAGCAAAAGATATACTTGATGTGATAGTATAAAAAAGTAACAGATAACATAGTTGTATCAAAATTGGATTATATGCTTGTATATAGTTTATAAAAAGAGGAGTGCTATGAGAAGAAAAATTAATAATATAATAAAGAAAACGGCAATGCTGTTTATGACAGCAATAGTTGTGGCAGGTGGCATATCGGATAGTACTTTTTCCGTAATGGCTGATGAAGTAGCTACAACAGCAGACAATACATATGTTAAATGGTCCAAAAACGCAGATGGAAAATTCCTTAATGGAAATGGGCAGGTAATTGAAGGTGCTACCATGAAAGGCATAGATGTCAGCAAATGGAATGGTAATATTGATTGGGCAAAAGTTGCAGCAAGTGATGTTGATTATGCCATTATAAGATGCGGATTTGGAGATGATATTACAAAACAGGACGATACATATTGGAAAAAGAATGTAAAGGGGTGTGAAGATAACAACATACCTTTTGGTGTATATATTTATTCCTATGCAATGACTGTAGAGCAGGCTAAAAGCGAAGTGGCTCATGTTTTGAGACTTGTCGAGGGACATACCTTGAATTTTCCGATATATTTAGATGTTGAGGAGAATACTCAGGCAAAACTTCCCAAAGCAACCCTTACAAATATAATTAATACTTTTGTAAATGCAATACATAATCAGAAATACGAAGTTGGAATATATGCGAACTTAAACTGGTGGACTAATTATATAGATTCATCAATTGCAAATAATCAGACATGGTTTAAGTGGGTAGCGCAGTACAACGATGCAGGAACTGCATATAAGGGAGTATACCAGATGTGGCAGTGTACTTCAGATGGAACCGTAGACGGAATAAAGGGAAGAGTTGACCTTAATTTCTGGTATGGTCCGGTAAGAGACAGAAGTTACAATGCCAGAAGTGTAATTCTTCCGGTGAAACCACCAAAACTTACTTCACCAAAACCACCTGTAAGGGCTTCAATTAAATCAGTAAAAGCAGGAAAGAAAAAGGCAACAATAAAACTTAATAAAGTTACAGGTGCTAAGGGATATCAGGTGCAATACGCAACCAAGAGTTCCTTTAAGGGAAAGAAAATTAAAAACACAACTAAAAGAACAATTACATTTAAGAAATTAAAATCAAAGAAAAAATATTATTTTAGAGTTAAGGCATATAAACTTAATGGCAAAAAGAAACTTTACTCCAAAAAATGGAGTAAAGTTAAAAAGATAACTGTAAAATAATCATTACCATATATTACCACTAAAATCTCTATGAAATTCATTTGAAAGCATAGAGATTTTATTTAATGATAGGGTAAAATTATTTATTAATTTTACTGCATCATCTACGGATAACTTTAGAATATCATATAACATAATGGTTTCTTTTCGGCATTTTTCATTGGCATATGGAAGCACCATATGTCCATTTAGTTTGTCGTAATGAAATGAGGCATGGAAACCAAAGTTAATGAGCTTACGCTTAGAATCAGATGGAGCAACAAATAATTTCTTTAATCGTTTCATCCAAATTAGGGAATCCTGAATAGTAAGTATAGAAATCCCTTTATAAAAAGGTGACATGGCAAAAGCCGTATCAAAATCAGTCGGAACCAGTTTGTATAAAGGATAGAATTCAGGAGCAAGATTTTCCGATGACATAATAAGATTTTCTAAATCTCCTTCTATTTCTACATGTCCACAACCGGTGGACTTCATAAATTTATTAATATACGGATGGCATGAACTGTCCAGAACAAAATGACATATAAATCCCATAATATAGCTATATTGAGGACTATTAAGACCAAATTCCCTTATAACGTGGATGGCGTGTTCCATAAATCCATAAGCATCCATATGGTGTAAATCCTGTCCTAAATGATATACATTTTTGTGAGTCAGATTAAAGAAAAGAAAGTCAGGTCCCTGCAATCCGATTCTAAAGGCCCGTGGATATTTTTTTATTACACTTTTCATAAAAGGATGAAGGTTAGGTATTACAAGCTTCCCAAATTTATTATGTGCATATTGTGATGGCATATCTTTGTCCTCCTTACAATTATTTATTCCTATTATAGCACTTTTTTTCATAACTATATAAATTCCTGTAAAAAAATTATCTCCTAAATGTATTGACTTATTTTTGTGGAGTGTTATTATAATAGAACAAATGTTCGAAAAAAGGAGGCATGCCATGAAAATTACGCAGAATATGGAAATTTCGGAAAAATTAAAGATATTAACGGATGCTGCTAAGTATGATGTAGCATGCACCAGCAGCGGAGTTGACAGAAGCAATAAGGGCAAGGGTATGGGAGATGCCCATGCATGTGGTATTTGTCATACTTTTGCCTCTGATGGAAGATGCGTTTCCCTTTTGAAGATTTTATTTACCAATGAATGTATATATGATTGCAAGTACTGCATTAACAGAAGGTCCAATGATGTGCCAAGAGCCAGCTTTACTCCTGATGAGGTTTGCAGACTGACTATGGAATTTTACAGAAGAAATTATATTGAAGGTCTTTTCTTAAGTTCAGGAATTTTAAACAGTCCTGATTTTACCATGGGGCTGATTTATGAGGCCTTGTGGAAACTAAGAAATGAATACAGATTTTTTGGATATATTCATGTAAAGGCGATACCGGGGGCCTCTCCTGAAATAATAGAAAAAGTGGGATTTCTGGCAGACAGAATGAGTACTAATCTGGAACTTCCCACAAAGAAAGGTTTGCAGGAACTGGCACCTAATAAGTCTTATAAGAATATATTGCGCCCCATGAGACAGATACAGTTAGGAACGGGAAATTTAATTGCCACTGAAAAGGAAGGCTACAGTCTGGTAACCCGTAGCGGGAGAAAAACAACCTCAAAATTCGTTCCGGCAGGTCAGAGCACCCAGATGATTATTGGTGCCACTCCGGAGACAGATTATCAGTTAATGACAGTTACTGAGCATATGTATAAGGAATATAAGATGAAAAGGGTATTTTATTCTGCATTTGTGGATGTTAATCATAATATAGATGCGCCGGCACCAATAGGTCCTAACCCACTTTTACGTGAACATAGGTTATATCAGGCAGACTGGCTTTTACGATATTATAAGTTTGAAGTTAAGGAACTTCTTAACGAATCACATCCTAATTTTAATGTGGTTTTAGACCCAAAGTGTGACTGGGCGGTTAGCCATTTGGAAAGATTCCCTGTTGAAGTTATGAGGGCAGATTATTATACACTTCTAAGGGTGCCGGGATTAGGGGTTAAGTCTGCAGGAAGAATAGTATCCGCAAGAAGGTATGGAATTCTTAACTTTGATAACTTAAAGAAAATGGGAGTTGTTCTGAAAAGAGCGGCATATTTTATAACCTGTAATGGGAAAACCATGTTTCCGTTGAAAATGAATCAGGATTTTATTGCAAGGGAGTTGGCAGCCACTGACAGAAAGCAGATATATGCCATAGAAGGAGACACGACTTACAAACAAATGACATTAATGGATTTGGAGGTGAAGGCATGAGCGACATAGAATCAATTTCAGGGAAGAATATTACATTAGTATGTGATGACAGCTTTGACGGCATAATGACAGCAGTTTATGACGGCTGGGTGCTTATGAAAAATGGTTGTAGGGTTAATATCCATCCGGGAAAAGATTATGCACCTACCTTCTTTTCAGAATTTATAACAATAGAAACGGATATGGATAAGGCTGTAAGAGTAGCCGGGTCCATTCGGATAAAAATTTCCATTGAAGCCTATATGCTGGTGTATAGGGCATGTATGCATTATGAGGAGTGTAAAGCAGATGAAGTTTTTGAATTCCTAAAAATAGGTTATAAAGTAGGTGGCAGAATTACGAAGATGCTTTCTAACCCTCATGTTATGAAGGTTATGGAATTAAGCAGAAAAGCTGCCAATGAGGCTCATTTGTTTAAAGGGTTTGTAAGATTTGACGAATTAAAGGGAGGCGTGCTGTATAGCAAGATAGAACCTAAATGTGATGTACTTTCCCTTATATCCAATCATTTTGCGGAACGTTTTCCGGAAGAGGATTTTATAATATATGATGGCAGAAGGAAAAAGGCCATTGTTCACAAACATAGTAATGACTGTATTATGGTGGAAGGTCAGAATATGGATCAGTTAACAAAAGATATTCAAAGAAATGATGAATACAGGGATATGTGGAAAATATTTTTTGATACTATAGGAATAGATGCAAGATATAATCCTAAGTGCCAACAGAATAATCTACCTAAATGGTATAGGAAGAATATGACAGAAATGAGAAATTGATTGATTATTAAAAAACTGATTGTTCTTATTAAGGTTTTTCGGTGTTCTTTCTTCACTTTTATAAGCTTTAGTGTTATACTATCGGAGTAGTTTCGCCATAAATAGGATAATGGCGAAAAGAATGACAATAAAGATATTTTACTATTCTAGGAGGAATCTATGAGTAAAGTTAAGCGAGTGTATGTGGAGAAAAAAGTTCCATATGCTGTAAAGGCAAAGGAATTAACAGAGGATATCAAAGATTATTTGGAAATATCCGGTCTTGAAAATGTGAGAGTTCTGGTGAGATATGATGTGGAAAATTTATCAGAAGATACTTACCGGAAAGCATTAACAACAGTATTTTCAGAACCACCTGTTGATGATGTTTACGAGGAAAAATTTCCATATGATGAAGCCAATTCAAAAGTGTTCAGTGTAGAATTTTTACCGGGACAGTTTGACCAGAGAGCTGATTCAGCGGTTCAGTGCGTTAAGTTTTTAAACGAGGATGAAGAACCGGTAATTAAAACAGCCACAACTTATGTGTTAGTTGGAGATATTACGGACCAGCAGTTTGAACAAATCAAAAATTATTGTATCAACCCGGTAGATTCAAGAGAAACCGGTTTAGAAAAACCTGAAACTTTAGTTACTGATTTTGAAGAACCTGCAGATGTTGTGATATTTGATGGCTTTAAAGATATGGAAGAAGCTCCACTCAAAGAACTTTATGATTCTCTTGGACTTGCTATGACATTTAAGGATTTCTTACACATTCAGAAATATTTCAAAAACGAAGAAGACAGAGATCCTTCAATGACTGAAATAAGAGTTTTAGATACTTATTGGTCAGACCATTGCCGTCATACAACATTTAATACGGAACTTACAGATGTTAAATTCGACGATGGTTATTATAATGAACCTATTGTAAAAACATATAATGAATACTTAGAAACAAGAAAAGATGTTTTCGGAGACAGAAAAGATAAATTTGTCTGCCTTATGGATTTAGCACTTATTGCTATGCGTAAACTCAAAAAAGAAGGCAAATTAGACGATCAGGAAAAATCAGACGAAATAAATGCATGTAGTATTGTTGTTCCTGTTGAAGTAGATGGAAAAACAGAAGAATGGTTAGTAAACTTCAAGAATGAAACTCATAACCATCCAACAGAAATAGAACCATTTGGTGGTGCTGCTACATGTCTTGGTGGGGCAATTAGAGATCCACTTTCAGGACGTACTTATGTATACCAGGCTATGCGTGTTACAGGTGCAGCAGATCCAACAAAGCCAATGAACGAAACTCTTAGTGGAAAACTTCCACAGAAAAAGCTGGTGCAGGGCGCAGCTGACGGATATAGTTCATATGGTAACCAGATTGGTCTTGCAACAGGATTAGTTAAAGAAATCTATCATCCTGACTATGTTGCAAAGAGAATGGAAATTGGTGCAGTAATGGGTGCGGCACCTAGACGTGCAGTTCAGAGACTTACATCAGATCCCGGAGATATTATTGTTCTTCTTGGTGGAAGAACAGGTCGTGACGGATGTGGTGGAGCAACGGGTTCATCAAAGATTCATACAGAGGAATCAATTGAAACATGTGGAGCAGAAGTTCAAAAAGGTAATGCCCCTACAGAACGTAAATTACAGAGATTATTCAGAAGAGAAGAAGTTAGTCATATAATTAAGAAATGTAATGACTTTGGTGCAGGCGGTGTATCTGTAGCAATTGGTGAATTAGCTGATGGACTTCACATTAACTTAGATAAAGTACCAAAGAAGTATGCCGGACTTGACGGTACTGAAATAGCTATTTCAGAATCACAGGAAAGAATGGCTGTAGTAGTAGATCCGGGAGACGTTGAACAGTTCCTTAAATACGCTAACGAAGAAAACTTAGAGGCTACAGTTGTAGCAGAGGTAACAGAAGAGCCAAGACTTGTTCTTGAATGGAGAGGAAAAGAAATTGTAAACCTTTCAAGAGCATTCTTAGATACAAATGGAGCTCATCAGGAAACTACAGTTGAAGTTGACATGCCTGAAAAGGAAGATAATTTCTTCAATAAGCCGGTAGTTGATGATGTAAAGGCTAAATGGTTAGAAACTCTCGCAGACCTTAATGTATGTTCACAGAAAGGACTTGTAGAAAAATTTGACGGTTCAATTGGTGCCGGTTCAGTATTTATGCCGCATGGTGGAAAATACCAGAAGACAGAAACACAGACAATGGTTGCTAAACTTCCTGTACTTAAAGGAAAGTGCGATACAGTAACTATGATGAGTTATGGATTTGATCCATACCTTTCAAGCTGGAGTCCATACCATGGAGCTATGTACGCAGTAGTTGACTCTATTGCAAAAATAGTTGCTAATGGTGGTGATTACAAGAAAATAAGAATGACATACCAGGAATACTTCAGAAGAATGACTGAAGACCCACGTAGATGGAGCCAGCCATTTGCAGCATTACTTGGTTCATTCGATGCACAGATGGGATTTGCATTACCATCAATTGGTGGAAAAGACAGTATGTCAGGTACATTTAATGATATTGATGTACCACCAACTCTTGTTTCATTTGCAGTTGATGTAGCAAAGGAAAAAGATATTATTACACCGGAATTAAAGGCTGCCGGAAACAAGATTGTTAAATTTGAAATAATCAGAGATCAGTATGATAAACCGGTTTATAAAGAAATCATGAAACTTTATGATAAGATTCATGACATGATTCAGAAAGGAATTATTATTTCTGCATATGCTGTTGAAGGCAAGGGTGTAATTCCTGCTGTTAGTAAGATGGCATTTGGTAATGGAATTGGTGTTACTGTTAGCAGTAGCATTCCGGGAAGCGATTTATTTGCACCGGGATTTGGTGACATTGTAGCAGAAATTCCTGCAGACAAAATAGATGATGTTTCAGCAAGTTATGTACTTATTGGTGAAACAAATGATAAGCAGGTATTTGAGTATGGAAACAGCGTTATTACAATGGAAGAAGCTGTTAAGACTTGGGAAAAAACATTAGAAAAGATATTCCCAACAAGAAGTCATAAGGATACCACAATTTTAGACACCCCTGTATATGACAATGGAAGCGTTTATGTATGCAAGAACAAAGTTGCAAAACCTACAGTATTTATTCCTGTATTCCCCGGAACAAACTGTGAGTATGATAGTGCAAAGGCATTTGAACAGGCAGGAGCTAATGTAATAACAAAGGTATTTAAGAACCTTACACCGGAAGATATAAGAGATTCTGTTAAGATCTTTGAGGATGCAATTAATCAGTCACAGATTATTATGTTTCCAGGTGGATTTAGTGCAGGTGATGAGCCGGACGGTTCTGCGAAATTCTTCGCCACAGCATTTAGAAATGCAAAGATTGAAGAAGCAGTTCATAAGCTATTAAATGAAAGAGATGGTCTTGCTCTTGGTATTTGTAACGGATTCCAGGCATTAATCAAACTTGGACTGGTTCCAAATGGAAAGATAACAGGACAGAACATTAATGCACCTACATTGACATACAACACAATTAACCGTCATATATCTAAGATGGTATACACAAAGGTTGTATCAAATAAATCACCTTGGTTACAGGAAGCAGAACTTGGCGGCGTTTATGTAAATCCGGCTTCGCATGGTGAAGGAAGATTTGTAGCACCTAAGGAATGCATAGATCAGTTATTTGCTAACGGACAGGTTGCTACACAGTATGTTAACCAGCAGGGACAGCCTACAATGGATGAAGAATGGAACGTTAACGGTTCATATATGGCTATTGAAGGTATAACAAGCCCTGATGGAAGATGCTTTGGTAAGATGGCTCATATTGAAAGAAAGGGTACATCTGTTGCCACAAATATTTATGGTGAACAGGACCTTAAAGTATTTGAATCAGGTGTAAAATATTTCAAATAAGTTATAATAAAAGAAAAGAGTCACTTTATGTGATTCTTTTCTATTATCAGATATCAGTGGAAAGGAGTAAATGTATTTAGATACATTGAATAGATATGAATTATTTAAAAAATTTGAAATGGGAAATGATTTTATTTTCTTTGGCAACAATAGCCATAGGTGTACTTATGTGCATTTATCCAACGAAGATTGTAACGGCGGTATGTATTGTTCTGGCATCAATTTTGTTTATATTAGGAATCAGATGTCTGTTGGAATACAGAAGAAAGAATGCTATTCAGGATTTTTACAAATATGAGTTGGTTGCAGGTATAGCTTTAATTCTTGGTGGAATAGTTGTTCTGTTTTGTATGCATTTACTTTTATCAATAATTACTTATGTTATTGCCATAATAATTATTGTTAGTGGTCTTATGAAAGTGGAAAATGCTTTGGATTTGAAAAAAATGGGCGCACATTGGATTCCGTTAATGGTTTTTGCAGTAATAAGTATCATACTCGGAATTTCAGTATTAATGATGCCTATGAATCATAATGATAATGGTTCTACGACAGCAGGAGATTTCTTTGTTCAGGCAGCGGGAATAATTTTTGCCATAACAGGATTGATTGACTTAATTACAACTCTTTCTGTTTCAGGAAAAATAAAAGTATGGTCAGTAGAACAGGGCGCATATATGGCAGATGAAGATATAGATGATGAAATAGTGGAAAGCATAGATGATGTTCCTGATGATGAGGAATAATAAAGCATAGAATTAAAGATTTTGTAACTAGAAAAACCTGCATTGGCGCCAGCCATGCAGGTTTTTCTATGTCCTGAATCTTAATAAGTGTATATACATTATTATTTTTGCGAGATACGTGTGAATTAGTTATTTACAAGCTTTATACATGTACTTCCGACTGAAACAGCCTTACAGGAATAAAAAGTACACTCAAAACCGTAAAATAATAAGACATACATTAAATGCATGTCTTATTATCAAATATTATCTATAAAGTTTCATATTTCTGAACAACACCAAGTCCAATAGGATGAGGACCGGTGTGAACACCTGATACGATTCCAATGGCAACATTGGTTTCTGAATTTAATTTAACATCAAGAGCTTCCTCTAACTCGTTCATAAAGCTTACACCTTCAGAAGCGTCATATCCATAACCGACAGAAACAACAAAATTGTCTTTGCCATGTTCTGTTAAGTACTTATCTGCAACAGATAAAACTTTTTTCTTAAGCTTGTTTCTGTTTCGTCCAATACCACCTAATCCAATGTCTCCATTTTTCATAATGATCACAGGTTTTACATCGATCTTGCCGGCAGCTGCAGCAACCTTTCCAATACGTCCACCCATCTGTAAATAATCAAGAGATCCTACTGTAAAGAAAATACGGGCTGAGTCTATAACCTTTTCGATATTCTTTAAAGCTAAATCAAGTGGAAGGTCAGCTTTTTGCATTCTAACCATCTGATCAATTATAAGAGCCTGTGTAACAGTGTTCTGTTTTGAATCTATAACATGAATTTCTGCATCAGGATAATCTTCCAAAACTAATTCTCTTGCATTAATTGCTGAATTAAATGAACCACTAAAAATTAATGAAATCGTAAAACAAACAACAGGAGTGTTTGTTTTAGCGTATTCCTCAAAAACATTTGCATACTGCTCAACGCTAGGTAAAGAAGTTTTGGGATATACCCCGGGATTTTCAACCATTCTTTTATAGCATTTGTTTCTTGTAATGTCTATACCATCACGATAGTATGTTTCACCGTCAAAAGATACGGATAAAGGTACAATATCAATATTATTTTTCTCTATATATGCCTGTGACAAATCGCAGGCACTGTCGCTTATTATTTTATACATAAGTTTCAAAAACTCCTTTACGTAGTAATTAATACTACATCAGTATAACACTTATTCAACATTATTCAATAGATTTTATACTAATTAAAAAAACTTTCACAAAAAGTTAACATTCAATTTTTTTTCTCTAAATAGTATGATACAATATCAAAAGAATATTATGATGAGAGGAAAAAGGAGATAAAAGGTGGAAAAACTAAAGTCATTACTAAAATATCAGCGACAGATTATAGAAGGATTTTTTGTCAGTGTATTAGGTGGATGGGCATTTACGTCTTTGTTAAAGGGGTCATACACGAAAATAAATAATATTAATTATGTGGCACAGGATAAATTTGCCATAACAATAATGCTTATTATAGTATTTTCAGGAGTTTTTGCATTTACATATTATAAATTCAGCAATGTTGCAAGAATAATGATGTTTATGTTTATATATGTATTCTTTATGATGTCTGCATGTAACGGATATTCTTACAATTGGAATGAAACAGCAAAAAATCCTATTGGAAATATCTGCTTTGACGCAGTGTTGTGTTTTATTGCAGTTCTGGCATTTCTCTATGTGAAAGACGACATATTTGACATTGTTGCAGAATTCAAAATAGATAAGAAAAAAACAAACATTATTGTAGCAATAGTAGGAATTCTGTTATTTGCATTTGTGGGAATTATAACTGTGCACAGATATTTAACTTATAGCAATTCAACATTTGATTTTGGAATATTTACTCAAATGTATGAAAATATGAAACAGACAGGCTCAATCAGTACAACATTAGAGAGAAACAGAGTGTTGTCCCATTTTGGAGTACATTTTTCACCAATATTTTATATAGCATTGCCTATATATTTCATATTCCCAAGCCCTGTTACTGTTCAGCTTATACAGGCATTTATGGTGGCACTTCCGGTCATTCCTATAGTTCTTATTTCAAGAAAATATAAATTATCAAACTGGATGACTGTGGGAGCAGTGCTTCTTTATGCATTATATCCGGCAACAGCAGGAGGAACATTATACGATATACATGAAAACTGCTTCCTCACATTCTTAATATTAATGGCTATCTGGGCTATAGAAAAAAAGAAAAATATTCTCACGGCAATAATGGTACTTTTAGTATTCTTTGTAAAAGAAGATGCACCGGTTTATATTATGGTTCTTGGAACGTTTTATCTTTTTTCAAGAAAAGACAAAAAAAGAGGACTTATACTTATGGTTACCTCAGCAATATATTTTATAATAGCAACCAGTGTTGTAAAGAGTTATGGTCTGGGAATAATGGATAACAGATTCAGTAATTTATTCTATGACCAGCAAAAAGGATTAAGCCAGTTGATTCGCACGGTATTGGTAAATCCGGGATACGTAATTAGTCAGATTGTAGCTAACTACGATGCAAACGGCATGGAAAAGATAGGATATATTTTGCTTATGTTTGTCCCTATGGCAGCAGTAATATTCAGAAATGGAAAAAAATATTCAAGATTTATATTGATTTCTCCGGTTATAGTAATCAATTTACTTACGCTTTATGTTTATCAGCATGACATAACATTCCAGTACAATTTCGGCTCAATAGCATTGATGATGTACCTTGTCATTATGAACATGGCTGATTTAAAACCAAAGAAAGCTAAAGTGGCAATAAGCGTAGCGGTTATATGTGCAGGAGTAATGTTTATGGGCTCTATGGCACCAAGACTTAATTATTACACATCTAAATATAGTCAGGACAAGGTAACATATGAGAAAATCAATATAGCATTAAGTGCCGTTCCAAAGAATGCATCAGTTTGTGCTTCAGGATTTTTTACACCGCATTTAAAGAATCTTGAAATGTATGATCAGAATCATTTAGAGGAAACAAAATATACTGATTATCTTGTAATAGACGAAAGATATACTGATGAAAAATCAAAATTTGATACTGTTTTGTCTTCAGGACAATATGATTTGATTTACAATGAGTCAGGTATAATAAGTATATATAGAAAGAAATAAATAATAAGCACATTTCTTTATTATTGAAAGAGATGTGCTTATTTGGTATACTTTTAACGATTTACAATTTAGATTTATGAATAAGAAAGAGGTAAAAGATTGACCATATTAATTAAGAATGGACGAATCCTTAATCCTTCAGAAAACCTTGACAAAATTATGGATATTTATGTTGAGGATGGAGTTATAAAGGAAAAAGCAGAAAACATAACAAGAGAAGCAGACAGAGTAATTGATGCAAAAAACTGTTATGTTATGCCGGGACTGATTGACTTGCATGTACATTTCAGGGACCCGGGACTTACTTATAAAGAGGATATAGAAACAGGCAGCAGGGCGGCAGCAAAAGGTGGTTTTACAACAGTGTGCTGTATGCCTAATACAAAACCGGTAATTGACAGTGCAGAAACTGTTAAATATGTAATAGACAAATCAAAGAAAGTTGGTTTGACAAATGTACTTCCTGTTGGAGCAGTTACAAAAAATATGGCAGGAACTGAAATTACCGATGTTAACGAATTAAAAGAAGCAGGAATTTGTGCAATAAGTGAAGATGGAAAATCAGTAATGAATTCCGGAGTTTACAGAAAAGCAATGAAAGCGGCAGCAAAGGCAGGCGTACCGGTAATGGCTCATTGCGAAGATATTAATCTTGTAGAAGGCGGAGTCATTAATCTGGGAAATAAGTCAGCAGAATTAGGTGTTAAGGGAATTAGCAATGCAGTTGAGGATGTAATTACAATGCGTGATATAATGCTTGCGAAAGAAACAGGAGCACCCCTTCATTTGTGTCACTGCTCTACAAAAGACAGTGTTGAAATGGTAAGAAGAGCCAAAGAAGAGGGGATAAAAGTTACTGCTGAGGTCTGTCCACATCATTTTTCAATGTGCTCAGATGACATTACCGCAAATGATGGAAACTTCAAAATGAATCCTCCACTTCGTGCGAGAGAAGACATGGAAGCGTTGGTTAAAGGACTTGGCAATGACATAATGGATGTAATATCCACTGACCATGCACCTCACAGTGCAGAAGAAAAAGCAAAAGATTTGGAACATGCACCATTTGGAATTGTAGGACTTGAAACATCAGTAGCATTGACAATAACTAACCTTGTAAAAAAAGGTTATATAACACCGTTACAGATGGCAGCAAAAATGAGTTATAATCCGGCGAAGGTTCTTGGAATAGAAAAAGGAACTCTTAATGAGGGAGCGGTAGCAGACATAACAATAATAAATCCGGATGAAGAATATCTTGTAGATGTGAATGATTTTGAATCTAAAGGTAAGAATACACCATTCGACGGATACAAAGTTTCCGGAAGAGTTGAATATACAATCCTTGGTGGAAAAATAGTATATGAGCATTAATCCGGGAGTCAAGATAAAAACAAAAAAGGAAGGTAAAAATAATGATAAATAAATTAGTTAAGAAGATTAAAGAAACAAATGCACCGGTTGTAGTAGGACTTGACCCAATGATGAGTTACATTCCTGAACATATTACAAAGAAAGCTTTTGATGAGTTTGGGGAAACATTGGAAGGAGCTGCAGAAGCAATATGGCAGTACAACAAAGGAATTATTGATACAACTTACGATTTAATTCCTGCAGTAAAGCCACAGATTGCAATGTATGAACAGTTCGGGGTGCCGGGACTTGCGGCATTTGACAAGACAGTAAAATACGCAAAAGAAAAAGATTTAGTTGTAATTGGTGATGTAAAGCGTGGAGACATAGGATCAACATCAGCAGCTTACGCTACAGCCCATCTTGGAAAAGTTCAGGTAGGCAGTAAGAAATATTCATTATTTGATGAGGATTTTGCAACAGTAAACCCTTATCTTGGAACAGACGGAATTAAGCCGTTTATAGATGTGTGCAAAGAAGAAAATAAAGGTTTATTTATTCTTGTTAAAACATCAAATCCTTCAAGTGGGGAATTTCAGGACAGATTAATTGATGGAAGACCACTTTATGAATGGGTAGGCGAGCAGGTTGCAAAATGGGGAGAAGACCATATGGGCGATGACTACAGCTACATTGGGGCAGTAGTTGGAGCTACTTATCCTGAAATGGGAAAAATCCTTAGAAAGGTTATGCCAAAGAGTTACATTCTTGTACCGGGTTATGGTGCACAGGGTGGTACTGCAGACGGATTAAAGCCATATTTCAATGAAGACGGACTTGGTGCAATCGTAAATTCATCAAGAGGAATTATCTGTGCATACAAGCAGGGTAAGTATGCTAAATTCGGAAGTGAAAATTACGCAGATGCTTCAAGACAGGCAGTAATTGACATGATAGAAGATATTAACTCAATTTTCTAATAGAAAATAATTTTTGTTAATAAAAATAAAAAACATAACAACCAATGATTATAAAATAATTAGGAGAGAATATGAGAGAAAAGGAACTTGCAAAAGTGATTTCCCAGAAATGTATTGGAACGGGAGTTTACAGTATGTGGATTGAAACAAAGGCAGCACAGACAGCTGTTGCCGGACAGTTTATTTCCGTGTATTGCAAAGATAAAACAAAATTATTGCCAAGACCTATAAGTATTTGTCAGATAGATAAGGAAAAGGGAAGACTGAGAATTGTATACAGAGTTGTAGGTGGAGGAACAGAGGAAATGTCATCATATAGTGCGGGGGATGATATTTCACTTATCGGACCACTTGGCAATGGATTTATGCAAAGAGAAGGAAAAAAGGCTATATTAATAGGCGGAGGTATTGGAATCCCACCTATGGTTGGATTGGCGGAAGCCTTAAAAGATAAGGCAGAAGTAAGTGTGGTAGCCGGATACAGAGATGAATTGTTCCTTACAGAAGAACTGGAAAATGCCGGAAAGCTTTATATTGCAACCGAAGATGGAAGTACGGGAACAAAAGGTACGGTAATTGATGCCATAAAGGAACAGGCAGTTGAAGGCAATGTGATTTATGCCTGCGGACCTACACCGATGTTAAAGGCAATTAAGGAATACGCCCTTGCAAATAATATTGAATGTCAGTTATCCCTTGAAGAAAGAATGGCATGCGGAATCGGAGCATGTCTGGCATGTGTATGTCAGTCAAAGGACAAGGATGCACATTCAAATGTTAATAATAAGAGAATATGCAAAGACGGACCTGTATTTTTGGCAGAGGAGGTAGAACTTTAATGAATACGAAAGTTAATATTGCAGGAGTTGAATTTAAAAATCCCGTGATGGTTGCCTCAGGAACATTTGGTTCAGGAGCCGAATACAGTGATTTTGTTGATTTAAACAGATTGGGAGCGGTTGTTACAAAAGGTGTTGCAAATGTGCCTTGGGAAGGAAATCCTACACCGCGTATAGCAGAGACATACGGCGGAATGCTAAATGCAGTAGGGCTTCAGAATCCGGGATATGATTTGTTTGCAAAAAGAGATATTCCATATCTTCAAGAATATGATACAAACATTATCGTAAATGTCTGCGGAAGAACAACTGAAGATTACATTGACGTAGTAGAAAAATTAGGAACTGAAAATGTTGATATGTTGGAAATCAATATTTCATGCCCTAATGTAAAACACGGTGGAATTGCTTTCGGTCAGGATCCGAAGGCGGTTGAAGCAATAACAAAAGCAGTAAAGGCAGTTGCAAAACAGCCGGTTATTATGAAGTTAAGTCCTAATGTTACGGACATTACGGAAATGGCAAAGGCAGCAGAAGCCGGTGGAGCAGATGCATTGTCAATGATAAATACTTTGACAGGAATGCAGATTGACGTTGAGAGACAGAAGTTTGTTCTGGCAAACAAAACCGGTGGACTTTCAGGTCCTGCCATAAAGCCTGTAGCAGTTCGTATGGTTTATCAGGTAGCCAATGCAGTTAATGTTCCAATCATTGGTATGGGTGGAATTGCCAATGCAAAGGATGCCATGGAATTTATATTAGCAGGTGCTACGGCGGTATCAGTTGGAACAGCTAACTTTAACAATCCTAACACTACAATAGAAGTTGTGGAGGGAATAGAAGATTATATGATAAGACATAATGTTGAAGATATTAATGATCTTATTGGAATTGTGAAATAGGAAAATGTTTGGGCGAATTGCAATAGCTCTATATTATAATAAGTCCCACTTTTCGGATAAACGAAAGAGTGGGACTTATTAGTTTCTGTAAGATATATATGAAGCTTGACTTATGGTTATCCCATAGCAATGCTCCATAGTCTTTTAAGATATCGTTTCTTCATTTCAGGATATTTTCGTGAACTCAAGTAGGCTGTTTCGTTGTTGGCAAAGAAAATGTCCCGTTTGTTAAAAGACCTGACTTTATCAAGATTAACCAGGCATGAACGGTGACTTCTGTAAAAGCCATATTTTTCCAGAAGAGACTCCAGTTCGGCGATGTTATTGCTACATTCATATTTATTATCCATGGTGTACACCATAACATTACGTTTATATGTCTTGATAAACAATATATCTTTTACTACTAATTTGAGAGAACCCAGTCCAATTACATTAACAGATATTGTATCATTGCATGCAAGAACTGTGGCGGCAGATGTCAGGGCTTCTTCAAGCTCCGCTGTCATATTAGTTTTGTCAATATACCGAAAGGCATCAACAAAATACCCTTTATTTGCAAATTCAGTGTGAGTTGTTAAAATGATGGCAATGCAATCACTTTTAAATAATCTGTATTCGGCTATGGTTTCAAAACCATTCTTGTTTGGCATTTCAATATCCACTAAAATAATATCATATGGTTTATTACATTCAAGAAAGGCTTCACCACTGTCAAATAATTCTATATCCACAGGGGTATCTTCGTAAAATGCCTTTACCGTATCGTATGCAAGGTCACACCAAAATTTACTGTCATCTATTATTGCTAATTTCATAATCTTCTCCCAAAATATATTTGTAATTACTCTAAAATACGGATATATTGTATCACGTTTTGGCTTGTTTGGATATTTTGTATACGTTTTTTGATTGGCTATTTATGAAAAGGTTGCATTTGGTAAAAATATATTATGTGGTAAATGTGCATTCGCGCGAATATATGATACATTCATGCGGATTACATTGAAAAAATGTAGAAAAAATATATACTGTACGATATAAAAATGTGATATTACAATGAAAAAGTTAGGAGGGGCTTTATGAAAAGAATCAGTCCGATAGTTAGCAGCATAGTAACGGCTATAGTAGTGTATATAGCAATATTGTTGAATAGGGAAGTGGGAAAATACTTGGGAGAAACTTATAATATCACGCAATCTTATATTTTCAGAGCACTAATACTTCTTGTTACAGGTATTTGCATAGGCTGGAATTTGTGGATGTTACAGAAAGCAGACGCAACTATTATTGTCACTTCCATAGTAGTTGACATAGTGCTTATTGCAATTTTGTATTTTGGAATTTTTACCGGTATGGTATATCCTGTAGGGCTTATTGGAATGTATATATTTGTGCTTGTCACAAAGTTTGTGGATAAAAAGGGTGAATAATATCCACCAAAATTGCAATAATGAATAACGTTCGTGTACTTGTGTATAGATATGAGTATGCGGACGTTTTTTGTATAAAAAAACATACTTGTGTCACCGGTGGTGACATAAATAGCAGATGAGGTACTAATTACTAATTTTTAATACACAAATATTATTTTTAGTGTTTGAAAAATTATAAAAATTAATATATACTATAAACTAAGCAATAATATAATAAAAGTGGTGAAATTATGAAGAAATTAGATATTGCAAAATCAATCATAAAAAAAAATGGTGGGATAGCAAGAACAGCACAATTGAATGAAGTTGGAATACAAAATTCTGAAATAAAGAAAATGTGTGAAAGTGGAGAAATTGATAGAGTTAAACATGGATATTATCAAGTGGCAGACCAGATGGAAATTTCAGAAGAGCAGATGATTGCAACATTTATAGAAGAGGGAATTGTGTGTATGGAATCAGCATTGTTTTATTATGGGTATAGTGATAAGACACCGTTGCTGTGGACCATTGCTGTTCCAAGAAAAATATCTCGAAGCAAAATAAAGATTGATAGTTTACCATGCAAAGTTTATTACGTACAAGAAGACAAACTTGATATTGGAAAAACAGAAGGTATTTTTAATGGAATAAAACTTCCGGTATATGACAGAGAAAGAACAATTTGTGATTGTTTTAAACATAAATCGAAAATGGATAATGAAATGTTTAATAAAGCAATAAATGCTTATGTTTCAGATAATAACAAAAACTTGAGTAATTTATCAAAATATTCAAAAGAAATGAGAGTATATAAAAGAGTTACTGAATTGATGGAGGTAATGCTGAATGGGTGATATAGCGAGTTCGGTGCTTGCAAGATTAAAAAATAAAGCGAAGGAAAGTGGCAAGAGCTATCAGTTATGCCTACAACTATTTTGCCAAGAAGAATTTCTTAGAAGATTACAAAAATCAAAATATGTGGACAATCTAGTATTAAAAGGCGGATTGTTCATATATTCTCTGACAGAGTTTGATAGCAGGGTAACTGTGGATGTGGATTTCCTTTTGAGAAAGATACCAAACACACCTGAACAATTAAGAAATGTTGTAGAAGAAATTATTGAGGTGAATGCAGGAAATGATTTTGTTAGTTTTGAAGTAAAGGAGGTTGCACCAATAGCTGTTGCAAAGAAATATGCTGGAATTGGTGTCACGATGATAGCAAAAATAAAGAATACACGTACGCCGTTTAGTATTGATTTTGGTGTTGGAGATGTTATTGTCCCAAAACAGGAAAAACGAAAAATACCAACACAACTGGACGATTTTGATGCACCGGTTATCAATACATATTCTATAGAGACAACTGTGGCTGAAAAAATAGATGCAATACTTTCATTGATGGAATTTTCAAGTAGAATGAAAGACTACTATGATATATATTATTTGTCACATAAGTTTGATTTTGAAGGGAAAGTGCTGTGTGAAGCGTTAGGCAAAACATTCGCTAATCGTGAGCATAAATTTACAATAGAGCAGTTTGAACAGATTTTGACGTTTGATAAAGATGATGGAATGAAGAAGAAGTGGAAAGCATTTATCAAGAAGATTGATATTGAAATGGATGAATTTTCAGTGATTTTACAAAGTATAAAGGAGTTCCTATGTGAACCGTATATGGCTGTTATGAAAGGAGAGGCATTTGAAAAACAGTGGGATGCGAATAAAGGTAAGTGGAAGTGAGAATTTCCAAATTCGGACAATAGGACGTATTCGAAGACTGCCGGAAAGAAAACAAAATCTAAGTTTGTTGTATTAGAAAATGCACATCTTTAACGGATTGTGAAAGTTAGCTTTTCGTGGTAATATAAGAAAGATATTTGATAGTCTGCTTCTGACTCTCTTACGTCAGGAGGGAAACACCACAAATTTGAAACTTGCAATGTTGGTGTATTGCATCAAAAATCAAGATAAAAGCAGTAAGACAAATATATAAAGGAGAATTAATAATGGAAGCATATAAGCAGGAATTTATAGAATTTATGGTAGAAAGCGATGTATTAAAGTTTGGAGAATTTACACTTAAGAGCGGTAGAAAGTCACCATTTTTCATGAATGCAGGAGCCTATGTTACAGGTTCACAGTTACATAGATTAGGTCAGTACTATGCAAAGGCAATACATGACAGATACGGTGATGACTTTGACGTACTTTTCGGACCGGCATATAAAGGAATACCTCTTGCTGTTGTTACGGCAATTGCTTATAACGAATTATATGGAAAAGAAATCCGTTATTGTTCAGATAGAAAAGAAGAGAAGGATCACGGTGCAGATAAGGGAAGTTTCCTTGGAAGCAAATTAAAAGACGGTGACAGAGTATTAATGATTGAGGATGTTACAACATCAGGTAAGTCAATGGAAGAAACTGTACCAAAGGTAAAAGGTGCAGCAGATGTTACTATCGTGGGACTTATGGTTTCTCTTGACAGAATGGAAGTAGGAAAGGGCGGAGAAAAGTGCGCCCTTGATGAAGTAAAGGACCTTTACGGATTTGAGACAAATGCAATAGTCACAATGGCAGATGTTGTTGAACACCTGTACAATAAGGAATGCAATGGAAAAGTTGTAATTAATGATGAAATAAAAACTGCTATCGACAAATATTATGAACAGTATGGTGCAAAATAGATAGCAGAGGTGAACCATTGTGAAAAAAATGAATAAAACAGACAGGAAGGTCCTCATATGGGGACGCCTGTTTTTTGTGATTTATATGGTACTGGCGTTATATTTTATGTTTTTCTCTGAAACATTAGACAGAACAATGGTTAATGACCAGTATAGATACAATCTTACTTTATTTAAGGAAATTAGCAGATTCTGGGAAATGAGGCATACATACGGTTGGAATGTTACTATTGTAAACCTTCTGGGAAATGTAGTGTGCTTTATGCCTTTTGGTTTCCTTCTGCCTACAATTTCAAGAAAGAAAATATTTAAGAACATTATTAGTGTAACATTAATGACATTTTTGTTTAGTTTATTTATTGAAACAGCGCAGTTACTGACAAAAGTAGGAGCCTTTGATGTAGACGATCTTTTCCTTAATACGGTAGGTGGATTTCTCGGATACATTTTTATGAAACTGACTAAGATAAGGAAGCACATTTAAAATAATTAAAAAGCGAAGAAGAGATAATATGAATAAATTATTTGGAAGAAAGAAAAAAATATTATTAGACAACAAAGAAGACAAGGTGGCTAAACATATTCCTCTTAGAAAATATACAAAAGGGGGAAGAACTTCGTGTCTCATAGCGTTAATTAGTCTTGTGTTAATTATCATTGATGTGATTATTACAATATTAATGAGGGGAAACGCAGGAATATATGTGGGACTTATAGCGTTATTTGCCTTTATTGTTGCAGCAGCAGGTTTTGCGGTAGGTATTAACAGTTTTAAGGAAGAAAATAAATTTATGCGTTATACATATTTGGGAACCATAGCCAATGCCGTTATCTGGCTTGGACTTGTGGGAATGTACCTGATATTTGTATAAAAAGGAGTGGACTGATGGATATAATTAAAGAGCGCTATGATATTGCCATTAACAGAATAAAAGAGATTAAAGATGATAATGCTGTGGAACAGAAATACTACGATTATTTCGTGTATGTTTCACAGTTTATTCTTATGTTGGATGAAATTTATGGAGAGATACAGTCAGAGAAAATTAAGGATTACAGTGAAAAACAGCTTCAGGATTTGAATAAAAAACTGTATCAGGATATTTATGCTGAAAACTATGCTAAAAGCTATGCTAACCCGGAATATGCCGTGAAGGTATTGGGGGGGACATATGGAAAAATACTTTGTTATGTTTATGCGAAACTTCGTTCTCAAATAAGGAATATTTATAAAGAAGAGACGGAAATATTTACATTATATATTGAGTTGTTTATTGAAATTTATAATTATTTCGAGGAAAGCGAAAATCCGGAAGTGAAATATCTGGAAGAGACAATTTATTCTTTTGAAAAGGATAACAGCGAAATTTTTATGGATAAAATGATTGATGAGAGAGTTAATCCTGAAAATAAATTTGCAGTAAATATTGTGATGGACAGCGACCTGAATGATTTAAGATATTTATACCTGTATGGAGAGCATATTGGAAATAATGAAATTGAAATGGCTAAGTTTCTTAACAGAATGGATGATGAGAAAGTAAAGAGACTTGCCACTGTCTACACTGAAGGATACAGACAGGGATTTGTTCATGCAAAGAAAGATTTATCCATAAAAGATACAGTGGATATCAGATATAATATTGGATTTGAACGTATAGTAAGGGCTGCAATTGATAATTTTAAGGAGATGGGACTTAAGCCGGTTATTTATTCACCGGGATATCAGAGCACAAGTCCTAATAAGCAGTACTGGTTTGATCATAAATTTGATCAGGCTCTATATTTAGATAAGTCTTATGTAAAGAGAAAACTGGAGTCTGCAAGAAATGCCTATGAAGAAAGAAAAGATATGGCAAAGGTAATGGCAGGCCCGGCAGTTATAGAAATTTTTGGAGAAAATCCTTTTGAACCGGAGAATAAGAAAGAGGCTTTCAGTCTGACAAAAGAACAGCAGCAGGTTAGCGCCACTTATTCCACAGACTACCAGCGCATGGTAAATGAATATATACCGGGAGATGAAAGAAGCTTTACAATTATAGCGTTCCCTATTCCTGAGTTTGGGGAAAAGTTCGAAGAAATGTTTGAGGCAACCGTAAAGATTAACACTTTGGACATGGAAAAATATGGTAAAGTACAGCAAAAAATAATAGATACTCTGGACAAGGCAGATTACGTAAGAGTAGTGGGGAGAGGAAACAATAAGACTTACATGAATGTACAGCTTCATGAATTGAAAAATCCTGAAAAGGAAACCAACTTTGAAAACTGCCTTGCAGACGTAAACATTCCTTTAGGCGAGGTATTTACATCCCCTGTATTAAAGGGGACCAACGGAAAACTTCATGTAAGTGAGGTTTATCTTGGAGAATTGAAATACAAGGAACTGGAAATTGACTTCGAAGACGGAAAAATAAAGAAATATACATGTGACAACTTTGAAAATGAAGAGGAAAATCAAAAGTATATTAAAGAAAATATAATGTATAATCACGAAACCCTCCCAATAGGAGAGTTTGCCATAGGAACAAATACAACAGCCTATGTTATTGCAAATAAATTTGACGTAATATACAAACTCCCGATTTTAATTGTCGAGAAAATGGGACCGCATTTTGCAGTGGGTGACACATGCTACAGCTTTGAAGAAGAGGTGAAGGTGTATAATCCTGACGGCAAAGAAATAATTGCAAGAGATAATGAAGTATCTCTTCTTAGAAAAAGCGACATAAAAAATGCATATTTCGGTTGTCATACAGACATAACCATTCCTTATGATGAATTGGGAGAAATAACTGCAGTTTCAGAAAATGGAGAAGAAATCACCATTATTCGTGACGGACGATTTGTTTTAGAAGGCTGTGAATTATTAAATGATGCATTTGATGATAAATAGTAAAAAGTTTTCTTCACTAATAGCTTATTTTATGGTAAGATGAAGAGTGATTTGAAAAAATACAAAATATAGGAAAAAAGGAGAGCAAAATGGCAAAAGTTGGTATTGTAATGGGCAGTGATTCAGATATGCCTATAATGAGCAAAGCAGCAGAAATTTTGGAAAAGTTTGGAATTGATTATGAAATGACTATTATTTCAGCTCACAGAGAACCGGATATTTTCTTTGAATGGGCAAAAGGTGCCGAAGAGAGAGGAATAAAGGTTATAATTGCAGGAGCAGGAAAGGCAGCTCATTTGCCTGGAATGTGTGCAGCATTATTTAAAATGCCGGTTATTGGTATTCCAATGAAAACATCAGATTTAGGCGGAGTTGATTCACTGTATTCAATAGTTCAGATGCCGTCAGGTGTACCTGTTGCAACAGTAGCTATTAACGGAGGAATGAATGCAGGAATTTTAGCAGCTCAGATACTTGCAACTTCAGATGATGCTCTTTTACAGAAAATAAAAGAATATGCCTATACAATGAAAGAAGAAGTTGTAGCAAAGGATGCAAAACTTAAAGAAGTAGGATATAAGAATTATTAGGAGGAAACATAAGATGGATTATAAGAAGGCGGGAGTAGATATAGAAGCAGGTTACAAGTCAGTAGAACTTATTAAGGGTTCTATTAAAGAAACTGTAAGACCTGAAGTTTTAGGCGGAATTGGTGGATTCGCAGGTGCATTTGACATGAGTGCATTTAAGAACATGGAAGAGCCGATTTTAGTTTCAGGAACAGATGGCGTTGGAACAAAAATTAAACTTGCTTTTGTATTAGACAAACATGACACAATCGGAATTGATTGCGTTGCAATGTGTGTAAACGACATTGTTTGCGGTGGTGGAGAGCCATTATTCTTCTTAGATTACATTGCATGCGGAAAGAATTTCCCAGAAAAGATTGCACAGATTGTTAAAGGTGTGGCAGAAGGCTGCAAGCAGTCAGGTTGTGCATTAATAGGTGGAGAAACAGCAGAACACCCTGGACTTATGCCAGAAGATGATTACGATTTGGCAGGTTTTGCAGTTGGTGTTGTTGACAAGAAAGATTTAATTACAGGAGAAAACATTAAGCCGGGAGATAAACTTATCGGTATTGCATCATCAGGTGTTCACAGCAACGGTTTCTCATTAGTAAGAAAAGTATTTGACATGACAGAAGAGTCACTTAATACATATTATGATGAACTTGGAACAACTCTTGGAGAAGCATTGCTTGCACCAACTATCATATATGTAAAGGCATTAAAGACTATTAAAGAAAATGGTGTAACAATTCATGGCTGCAGCCATATTACAGGTGGTGGATTCTATGAAAACATTCCAAGAATGTTACCTGAAGGAGTAAAGGCTGTAGTTAAAAAAGATTCATATGAAGTACCGGCAATTTTCAAACTTCTTGCAGAAAAAGGTGATATAGCAGAAGAAATGATGTACAACACATACAACATGGGTATTGGTATGTTGCTTGCAGTAGACGAAGCAGACGTTGATGCTACAATGAAAGCAATTGAAAGTGCAGGAGAAAAATGCTTCCTTGTTGGTGAAGTTCAGGAAGGAAATAAGACAGTAGAATTAATATAATACATACTTATTAATGAGGTAGATATGATTAGAGTCGGAGTATTGGTGTCAGGAGGTGGAACAAACCTTCAGGCAATTATAGATGCAGTAAAAAAAGGTGATATTACAAACGCATCTCTTGAAGTTGTTATTAGCAACAAAAAAGATGCCTATGCCCTTACCAGAGCAAAAGAAAATGGTATACCGGCAGAATGTGTATGCATTAGGGATTATGATACAAGAGAAGAATTTAACAGGGCGTTAATAGATAGGATTGATTCCTACAATCTTGATTTGATTGTATTGGCAGGATTTTTGGTGGTGCTTCCGCCGGAATTGACTTCAAAATACAAAAACAGAATTATTAATATACATCCATCATTAATTCCTTCATTTTGTGGAAATGGGTTTTACGGCTTACATGTGCATGAAAAGGCCTTAGAAAGAGGCGTAAAGGTTACAGGAGCCACGGTGCATTTTGTAGACGAAGGAACGGATACAGGTCCAATAATATATCAGAAGGCAGTCGAAGTGAAAACGGGAGATACTCCTGAAACATTGCAAAAGAGAGTAATGGAAGAAGCAGAATGGAAAATACTGCCGGCTGCAATAAATGCCATTGCAAATAATCTGTTATAAAATAGACATTAATACATATTGAAAGCGAGAGAGAGGTAGAAAATGAAAGTACTTATAGTTGGAAGCGGTGGAAGAGAACATGCAATTGCTACAGCTGTGGCGAAAAGTCCGAAGGTTGACAAAATATATTGCGCACCGGGAAATGCCGGAATTGCACAGATTGCTGAATGCGTTGACATTGGTGCTATGGAATTTGATAAGCTTGTAGAATTTGCGAAAGAAAAAGCAATTGATCTGACTGTAATAGGAATGGACGATCCATTGGTTGGCGGTGTAGTTGATAAGTTTGAAGAAGCAGGCTTGAGAGTTTTCGGACCAAGAAAAAATGCAGCTATACTTGAAGGCTCAAAGGCATTTTCAAAGGATCTTATGAAAAAATACAATATTCCTACAGCGGGATATGAAAATTTTGATTCTCCGCAGGAAGCTATGGAATATCTTGAAACTTCCAAATATCCAATAGTACTTAAGGCAGATGGTCTTGCACTTGGAAAAGGTGTACTTATCTGTAATACAAAAGAAGAGGCAATGGACGGTGTTAAGGAACTTATGCTTGATAAGAAGTTTGGAAATGCCGGAAACACTATTGTTATAGAAGAATTTATGACAGGTCGTGAAGTGTCAGTACTTTCATTTGTAGATGGAAAAACAATTAAGATTATGACATCTGCTCAGGATCATAAGAGAGCAAAGGACGGCGATCAGGGACTTAATACCGGAGGAATGGGAACATTTTCACCAAGTCCGTTCTATACTGAAGAGGTAGATGAGTTCTGTAAGAAATATGTATATCAGGCCACTGTTGATGCAATGGCAGCTGAAGGAAGAGAATTTAAAGGAATTATTTTCTTTGGACTTATGCTTACTGCTGATGGACCAAAGGTATTGGAATACAATGCAAGATTTGGTGATCCGGAAGCTCAGGTAGTTTTGCCTAGAATGAAAAACGACATAATTGATGTTTTTGAGGCATGTATAGACGGAACTCTTGACCAGATAGATTTACAGTTTGAAGACAACGCAGCAGTTTGTGTTGTACTTGCCAGTGACGGATATCCTGTATCTTACGAAAAAGGATTTGAAATCAAAGGTCTTGATAAGTTTGAAGGCAAAGAAGGCTATTATGTATTCCATGCAGGAACAGCTAACAAAGATGGAAAAATAGTAACCAATGGCGGAAGAGTTTTGGGCGTTACGGCTAAGGGCAAAGACTTAAAAGAAGCAAGAGCTAATGCATATGAGGCTACAAAGCTTATTGAATTTGAAAATAAATATATGCGTAATGACATCGGAAAAGCAATTGATGAAGCATAGATTGCTGAATTTACATAAACAGAGTGCTTAATGCATAGATAAAAATAAAAAAGTACAAATGTGCAGGAAAGGAAGAACGATGAAAAATTTTAAGAAAATTTTACTTACATCAATTACATTGTTAACTATGACTGTGGCAATGGCATGTAGTGTAAGTGCAGATACAACGACAGATTTATCTTCACTTAAAGTATACGGAGTAGATGCTGCAGGCAAAAAAACTGAGATACCACTTAGTTTTAACCCGACAACATACACTTATGATCTTACAGTAAAGTCAAATATAGCATCTATAGAAATTACTGCAAAAACTGCAGATGCAAGTTCTAAATGGCTTGTGGAAAAGCAGGGCGTTAACACGAAAATGGACACAGGTAAAAATCTTACAGTTGTGGCAGTAACATCAGCTGCAGGAAAGATTCAGAAGTATACACTTAATACTACTAAGCTTACACCGGCAGAAGATGCGTCGTACAAAGAACCTGCTAAAAGTGATAAAAAAGCTTCAAAAGACAGCAAAACAAAGAAAAGCACAAAAGATACTCAGGTAAAAATAGGCAAGAAGACGATGAAAATTACATCTTCATTTGCTAAATCAAGTATTCCGGCAGGATTTACAAAATCAACACAAAAGTATAATGGAAAGAAATATACATGCATTAAGGGAGAGGTAAAGGATCTCGTAGCTTTTTATTTGTACAATGATAAAGAAGAAGGTTTCTATATATACAACGCTGACAAGAATGAATTTTATGCAATGCAGAACATAAAAGTAAAAAGCAGAATGTATACATTAGTAAATCCGGAAAAGACAGATGGAATTCTTGAAAATTATGACAAAAAAAATGTGACTATAATAGATCAGAAGGTTAAGGCATGGGCTCTTAACGAAGAAGAAGGAATGTACCTTGTATACGCAATGAACTGGAATGGTGACACTAATCTTTATTGCTATGACGATAATGAAAAATGTTTCCAGAGATATTTAGTGTCAAACGATGCAAATAATCAGTCAGAAGCAGCTGCAAAGGCGTATAATAATTTACAAAAAGACTATAATAAACTGGTTGATAAATATAACCTGTTAATAAAAGTTCTTTGTGGGTTAGTAATTGTAATTATAATTTTAATCTTTGTATGTATTAATCTTGGATTGAACAGGAAAGAAAAGAAGGCAAAAAAAGCACAGAGAAAAAATAAATACAAAGATGATAAGTCAAAGAATGAAGAGGAAGAAATAGTTGATGAAGATGACATTGATTCCGGAATAGAAATAGACAGCGAAAAGGATGAGGAAGAACCGGAGGAAGAAGATTTTGATATAGAAAAAGAAGTGGAAGCTGAACTTGCGAAAGAAGTTGAAAGTGAATTTGCCGGGGAAGATGTGGTCGCAACCGAAGATGTGGTTGAAGACTTAGAAATTCAGGAAGAACCTAAAGTGGAAAAACAGCCAAAGAAGGAAGCACTTGAAAAAAAAGCTCCAAAGGTTGAAGAAGAACCTAAGGCAGAGGAAACACCACAGGAAACAGAAACGGAAGAAGACATAAAATCCACAATGAAATCATTACTTCCGGATGATCAGGACGACGATGAAGAAGATGATGATTTTGAATTTATTGATTTAGATTAATATACTAAGATAAAGGCTGCCTAATAAAATGTTTAGGCAGCTTTTCATATTTTAAAAATATTTAAAACAATAGACATATTTGGAAAATATAATGGTTCTAGATGACACTTGGAGGAGTTGCTATGGAGAATAATAAATTTACAAAACAATCAGTTGAGGCAATAAAATGTGCAAAAGACCTGGCTTGTGATTTGGGAATGAATTATATTGGAACAGAGCATATATTGGCAGGTATTGCAAAAATAACCAATGGTGTTGCTGCCAATATTTTATATAATCATAATCTCTCATATGCTGATATAGTAAGTGCTATAGAAGAAGATATGGGAATAAAGTCGAAAAGTGGAGCAAGGCTGAAAGGCAGAAATGTTGAGCCTTCCCAGAGAACCCATGCACTGCTTAACAGAGCAGCCATGGAGGCAAGAGAACAGGGAATGGAAACTGTGGGAACAGAACATATACTGCTTGCCATAATTGCAGAGCCGGACTGTGAAGCACATTGTATTCTGGTAAGTTTTAATATCAGTATGAAAAAAATGTGTGCTGATATTTTGAAACTGTCTGACAGAGATGTAAACGAAGTAAAAAAATATATAAAAAACGATAAAAGAAGCAGAGCAAGGGATGAAGGATTAACCCCTACACTGGAAAGATATGGAAGGGATTTGACAAAAGAGGCGAAAATCGGAAAACTTGATCCCGTTGTGGGAAGAGATAATGAGATTCAAAGAATTATTCAGATATTAAGTAGAAGAACGAAGAATAATCCATGTCTTGTAGGCGAACCGGGAGTGGGAAAAACAGCAATTGTTGAGGCTATTGCCCAGAGAATTGTTGAAGGAATGGTACCTAAAACAATGATTGGAAAAAGGGTTATCAGCCTTGATTTATCAGGAACGGTTGCAGGTTCAAAATACAGGGGAGAATTTGAAGAGAGACTTAAGAAGATTTTAGATGAAGTAGACAAAGCAGGAAACATAATTTTGTTTATTGACGAAATTCATACAATTATAGGAGCAGGTGGAGCGGAAGGCTCAATGGATGCTTCTAACATTCTTAAACCATCACTTACAAAGGGAAAACTTCAGGTTATAGGAGCAACTACAATTGCAGAATACAGAAAGTATTTTGAGAAAGATGCGGCTCTTGAAAGACGTTTTCAGCCTGTTACGGTAGAGGAACCAACCATTGAGGATTCTATAGAAATTCTTAAGGGATTAAGAAGAACTTATGAAAATTTCCATAAGGTAAAAATATCAGATTCAGCTATTGAAGCTGCAGTAAAGTTGTCAGCAAGATATATTAATGACAGAAACCTGCCTGATAAGGCAATTGATCTCGTAGATGAAGCCTGTTCAAAAATAAGAATAAGGGAAGTGCCAAAGCCGAAATCTTTAATTGATAAAGAACTGGATGTGGCCGAACTTAATCTTGAATTGGAAATGTGTGTATGTCATGCTGATTTTAAAGCGGCATCAGAACTGAAAAAAGATCTGGATAAGGCACAGAAGAAACTAAAGAAGGCAATGGACAGGTACAATGGCACTGAAGAGGCGTATCGTCCTGAAATTACGGAAAATAATATTCAGGATATTGTGGCAATGTGGACAAAAATTCCTGTAACCAGATTGGAGAAAAACGAACAGCAGAGACTTCTTAAACTGGAAACAATTCTTCACAAAAGGGTTATTGGTCAGGATGAAGCTGTCAGTGCCGTGGCAAAGGCAGTAAGAAGAGGAAGAGTAGGGCTTAAAAATCCAAACAGACCTATAGGTTCATTTCTTTTCCTTGGACCTACAGGTGTTGGTAAAACCGAACTGTCAAAGGCATTGGCAGAGGCAGTGTTTGGTTCGCAGGATTCCATTATCAGAGTTGATATGTCTGAATATATGGAAAAACACAGTGTATCAAAACTTATAGGTTCACCTCCGGGATATGTTGGATTTGAAGAAGGTGGACAGTTTAGCGATAAGGTAAGACAAAACCCTTATTCAGTTGTACTTTTTGATGAAATAGAGAAGGCACATCCTGATGTTTTTAACATTTTATTGCAGGTATTGGATGATGGACATATTACAGACTCAAAAGGGCGAAAAGTAAGTTTTAAGAATACAATTATAATTATGACAAGTAACGCCGGAGCTAACAGAATCGTAGATCCAAAACATCTAGGATTTAGTCAGGGTGATACACAGAAACAGGACTATGAAAAAATGAAATCCGACGTAATGGATGAAGTTAAATTAATGTTTAAGCCGGAATTTATTAATCGTATTGATGAAATTATTGTATTCCACACATTAACACAGAATGACATTAAGGATATTATAACCATTATGCTCAGAAATCTGGGAACGCAGGTTAAAGAACAGATGGATATAAAACTGAAATTCACATCTGCGTTAAAAACTTACATTGCAAAGAAAGGTTATGATAAAAAGTATGGCGCAAGGCCCCTGAGAAGAATGATTCAAAAAGAGGTGGAGGATGCATTGGCAGAGGAAGTCCTTTCGGATAATGTTAAGAGCGGAGATGAAGTAAGCGTAGGGTACAAAAATGACAAAATTACATTTACGGTAAAGTCGGAATAGAAAAATAGATAAAAATTTATATTTTTTTGCAGTTTATTAGCAAAAAAAATAAGTTTTGTGATACAATGTGTTTAAAAGATAAGGTCGTTTTGTGACGACAAAAAGCAGGAGGAAAAAATGGCAATAATTAAGGAACTGATTAAGAAAGAAAGTAACGGTACAATAAGTTTCGGAAACTATGAACTGGCTGAAAAAAAGAAATTGTCTGATTTCGAAGTAGCCGGAGATATGTATAAAGTAAAGACTTGGAATGCAATGACAAAATTAGAACGAAATGGTTCTTTTGTTTATGAGTCTATTCCGGGAACAGCAGTAAATGTTTTCAAGGAAACAGAACAGGAAATAAGCTTTTTCGTAGAGGGAAAGGGACAGACACAGATTACTTTAGAACTTGAATCAAGCAAAGAGTATGAAGTAGTAGTTGGAGACAGAAATTTAGGAGTATCAAAAACAGATGTATGTGGAAAACTTACATTTGATGCTGACTTAAATAAGGGTTCAATGATTTTAGTTAAGGTTGTAGCAAAATAAAAAACTTTGAATGTATGAGGCTGTGGCAATAGCAGATTGAAATTACTGTTGCTACAGCTTTTTTGGTTATAGAAAGACAAGCAAATTAAGTTATGGAAAGGGATAAATATTAGTATGGCAAAAACAGCGAAAACAGTTTTTTTCTGCAAAGAATGTGGATATGAATCGTCAAAATGGCTTGGGCAGTGTCCCGGCTGCAGGGAGGTTGGAACTTTTGTTGAGGAGCCTACAGGACCTAAAAACAAGGTGCTGAAAAGAAGCCTTCTTAACAGTGAACCGGTGGGCATTAATGAGGTTAGCGCTAAAGACGAGGAAAGAGTTACTACAGGTTTTAGTGAACTTGACAGAGTGCTTGGAGGTGGAGTAGTGCCTGGGGGATTAATCCTGGTAGGGGGAGATCCGGGAATAGGAAAATCCACACTGTTGCTTCAGGTTTGCAGAAACATGTCTGACAATGGAAAGAAAATATTATATATATCAGGTGAAGAGTCCTTGAAGCAGATAAAACTTCGTGCCAACAGAATGGGGAAATTTAGTGACAATTTAAGTCTTCTTTCAGAAACCAGTCTGGATGCCATTGAAGCAGTTATTTTAGATAAGAAACCGGATATAGTAATTATTGATTCAATTCAGACAATATTTAGGGAAGATATTAGTTCAGCACCAGGAAGTGTAAGTCAGGTAAGAGAGTCAACCAACGCTCTTATGCAGATAGCAAAGGGCAATACAATTCCGATATTTATAGTAGGTCACGTGACAAAAGAGGGAGTTGTGGCGGGACCGAGAGTTCTTGAACATATGGTTGATACTGTACTATATTTCGAAGGGGACAGGCACGCGTCCTACAGGATTCTTCGTGGTGTAAAAAACAGATTCGGTTCAACAAATGAAATCGGGGTATTTGAAATGAGGGAAGATGGGCTTCATCAGGTATTAAATCCGTCGGAATTTATGTTAGAAGGCAGACCGAAAGATGCATCAGGTTCAGTTGTTGCATGTCTTATGGAAGGTACGAGACCAATTTTGGTTGAAATTCAGGCGTTAATTAATCATACAGCATTTGGAATGCCTAGAAGAACATCCGTTGGAACTGATTATAATAGAGTAAATCTTCTTATGGCAGTTATAGAGAAACGTGTTGGGATTCAGATGGGAGATTACGATGCTTATGTAAATGTTGCCGGGGGAATGAAAATAAATGAACCGGCTATAGATCTGGCTTTAATAATGGCATTAATAAGCAGCTATAAGAATCGCGTTATAAGTCCAGATACAATTGTTTTCGGTGAAGTGGGACTGGCAGGTGAAGTACGTGCTGTTTCTCAGGCAGAACAGAGAGTTCTGGAAGCAAAAAAATTAGGGTTTAGGAAATGCATCTTACCAGCCGTGTCAGCAAAGTCAATAAAGAAAATAGATGGTATTGAATTAATCGGTGTTAATAATATCAGGGAAGCAGGAGAACAGATATAGAAAGTCTATTCACGTATTTAACGATTTAATGTTGTTATATTGAGAAAGACATAAAAAACATTCAGCGAATTCACTGAATGTTTTTTTAGCAGGGGCACTAGGAATCGAACCCAGCTCTGGAGTTTTGGAGACTCTTATTCTACCGATGAACTATGCCCCTATTTACAATTTTGCACAACAAAGATATTTATACCATAAACCGACAAATATGTCAAATAATAATTGCAAAATTTATACAAAAGAAAAGGATTCGGCAATAGCTTTTGCACTTTCAGTTTTTCCGTTTTTCTCCCATTGTATAAAAACATTTAAGAGAGCGCCGGCATAGGAATAAATTTTGTATTTGGGTATGTCATACCGGGGAATAATCATATCTTCCATGTAGGTGTTTACGGCATCTATTAATAAATTATAAAGACCGGCATGGTCAAGAACGAGAAAAAAGTCTGCGTATGAATCAAAATAATTTAATGCGGCAAGGGTATTTTCAAAACTTGGAAAATTGTCAGAAAACTTTCCGTGATTATTTTCAATGTATCCGGAAATTATTTCCTGTAAATAACTCTCAACAACTTCTTCCTTAGAACGATAGTATTTATAAAAAGTCATTCTGGAAACTCCGGTTTTGCGGGTAATGTCGAGAATTTTTATATCGCTAAAAGACTTTTCTTTCATAAGGGCAATTACTGCCTCTCCCATGCACATTCTGGTAAATTTGTTTCTCTTAGTAAATTTGTTAAGTGGTAATTTTGACATATTAAAATAAATCCTTTGACTATAGTGGAGTAGGAACCAAAAGTTTACATTTTTACTTCTTTTGTAAATTGTAGCATAATAAAGTACATAGTACAATAAGATGTAGTAATAAAAACTACATAAAATTGAGCAAATCAAATTGTTTTCAAAAAGGAGAATAAGAATAATATGAAATATGCAATAGTTGTTGATTCAAGTTGCGATATGAATTTTACAAATAATAATGAGGATAACATATATATGGCAAGAGTGCCGTTAAAATTGAGAGTGGGGGATGTGGAATATGTAGATGATACTGATTTAGATGTAGCATCTTTTATGAAAGAAATGAAAGAGTTTCAGGGAGCAACAGGAAGCGCAGCACCAAGTCCGCAGGAATGGTACAATGAATTTGAAAAGGCGGACATGACATTTGCCGTAACTATAACAAGCAGGCTTTCTGGAAGTTATAGTAGCGCAGTGGCAGCAAAGGATATGATTCTAGAAAAATATCCTGAAAAGAAAATACACATTGTGGACTCAAAAGCAGCCGGCCCGGGGCTTGCGTTAATTGTAAAAAAATTACAGCAATTAATACAGGAAGACAAAAGTTTTGAGAAAATTGTAAATGAAATAACAGAATATACAAAGAAAGTAAAAGTATTTTTTATACTGGAATCTATGGACAATCTTATAAAAAACGGAAGGGTCAATGCCCTAGCAGGAAAACTGGCAGGAATACTTGGAATAAAAATTATGGGTAAGGCAAGCGATGCAGGAACAATTGAATTAGTAAGAAAGGCAAGAGGAAAGGATACAATATATAAGAAAACCGTTGAAGACATTTTAAATAATAAATACAAGGGCGGAAAAATAATGGTAAGTCATTGCTTCAATAAAGAAAAGGCAAATATGATGATAGATATGATAAAGGAAAAGTTTTCTGATATAGAAAGTGAAATTGTGACTACCGGTGGATTATGCAGTTATTATGCAGAAGAGAAAGGCCTGATTATTGCCTTTGAAACTGAAAATTAAAAAAATAATTTAACAAAAATAATACACTAAATCTAACATTCTCTTATTATCATTACCTTGTAAGTTACATAGAATGTAGTATAGGAAAATGAAAATAGGAGAAAAAATATGGGTAGTACGGTAACGGGATTATTAAGTGGCATGCTGTTGACTTTGGTTACAATGACAATAGGAGGCATTATTATATTAAAATTAATAGAAAAATAATAAATTACACAAACTATCTGATATGTTAGGTGGTTTGTGTAATTTTACGTGTGTAATTTTATGTAGAAAAAGTGGAAACAATTGGGTAAATATGATATAATATATAAATACACGGTGCGTGGCTCAGTTTGGTAGAGCGCTGCGTTCGGGACGCAGAGGTCGCAGGTTCGAATCCTGTCGCACCGATTTTTAATTTTAAAGCAGGTCGGATTATAGCTTTAAATGATCCAAATATTACCATTATTAATTTTGATAACAGGTAAATAATAAAAACGAAACGTTTTTTAGATAATAAGTATTTTGCATCATAAAAAATATAGACAAATGTCTAAAAAAGACAAAATAACCAACATATGAATGAAATTGCCCCTTGTATATAAAAAAAAGACAATATATGATGATGTACAAGAACAAAAATTAACGTTAAAAGTAAATAATAGCTACTAAGATTCGGATAGGAGGTGGCATTGTGATAAAAGAAACAGTTGATGCTGTACGTGTAGCTGAAATGGAGGCAGACAAGGTTGTTGCTACTGCAAAAGACAACGCTATGGACAAGAAAGCACAGATAAAAACAAAGGCGGAAGAATATCGTGCTAATGAAATGAACAGGGCGAAGATGAAAGCAGATTCAGACATGGAACAGATGAAAACAAAGGGTGAAGAGTATGACAGAGCGTATAATGAAAAAATTGATAGGAGAGTGGAAGAGTTAAGGACAGTTGCTAATCAAAAAAAAGACAAAGCAATTTCGGCAGTTATTGATGCTTTGATTTAGGAGGGATTATGGCAGTTTTACAGATGCGCAAAATTAATATTTGTGCCATGAAGAAAAATCGAAAGAAAATCCTTGAACTCCTGCAAAGAAGAGGCTGTATAGAAATCCATGAATCAATGGAAACGGATGAAGTTTTTGAAAAAACTAATACGGCAACCCAGATTTCCATATTTGAAAGAAACTCGGCATTGGGCGAAAATGCATTAAAAGTTCTTTCGGAATATGCACCTGAAAAAAAAGGAATGCTGTCAGCCCTGGAGGGCAAAAGAGATGTAGACGATAGAGAGTATGTTGACGTAATCGAAGGTCAGCAGGAAACAATGTCTCTTGTAAATGACATTCTGAGACAGAAAAAAGATATTGAAGAAAGAACCGCTGAAATATCAAAATATCAGGATGAAATACAGGCGTTGCAGCCGTGGCTGGAATTAGACGTTCCAATGAATTATCAGGGGACAGCGAAAACAGGATTTATGATTGGAAGTATTGCAGGGACTTACACACAGCAGGATTTACTTTCAAAATTGGAAGAGGTAGAGGGACTACCGGAAGAAACTTATATACAGGTTGTAAGTTTTGATAAATACCAGACTTATATAACGGTTATGTTTATAAAAGAAGATTGTGATGCGGTGGAAAAGGCACTTCGTGTTCTTAATTTTTCAAAACCACCGGTTGTGGCACATCATATTCCTACTGTTTCCACAAAAAACAGAGAGAACAGGATAAAAAAAGCTTTAGAAGCAATAGAAAAGACAAAGCAGAAAATCGTAAATGAAGCGGAAATGCGTGGCAGAATACAGGAAATCGTTGATTATTACAATGTAAGGGCTGATAAGTACAGGGCAGTTGGAAAAATACTTCAGTCAAAGCATACATTTATTGTCAGCGGATTTATCCCTGAAAAAAACATAGACAGGCTTTCTGAAGAGTTAGAAAGCAGGTTTACAACGGCCATTGACGTAGAGGAACCGGGAGAGGATGAAGATGTTCCGGTATTATTATCAAACAACAAGACCGCAGAGGCTGTGGAAGGAGTGGTAACATCCTTCGCCTATCCGTCAAAACATGAAATAGACCCTACGGCAATCACGGCATTTTTCTATTATTTCTTCTTCGGAATAATGTTAAGTGATGCGGCCTATGGTCTGATAATATTTCTGGCCTGCCTGTGGGCACTTAAAAAATATCCTAATATGCCACACTCAATGGAAAAAACTCTTAGAATGTTTAAAAACTGCGGATTATCAACAGTTTTCTGGGGCGTATTATTTGGAGGATATTTTGGAGATGCAATTACGGTTATTGGAAAGACATTTTTCGGTGTTAATATGACAATTCCGGCATTATGGTTTGCGCCAATAAACAAACCTATGAAGATGTTAATATACTGTATGATATTTGGAATTATACATTTGTTTGTCGGACTTGGTATAAAAGGTTATATGATGCTGAAACAAAAAGACGTAATGTCCTTCGTGTGTGACGTATTAATGTGGTATGTATTCCTTACAGGACTTATACTTATGTTAATACCAACAGGCATGTTTGCTTCTCTGGCAGGAGTAACTATTACATTTCCACCGTTCCTGAATATGTTGGCAAAAATAATGGCAATAGGAGGAATGGTAGGAATATTACTTATGGCAGGAAGACGGGCAAAAAATCCATTTAAGAGGTTATTACTTGGTGCCTATAATCTGTACGATACTACAAGTTGGCTTAGTGATTTATTATCATATTCCAGGTTATTGGCATTAGGTCTTGCGACAGGCGTAATTGCACAGGTTATAAATACTATGGCTGCAATGGGCGGTAAAAGTATATTAGGAGTAATATTCTTTATAATAGTATTTATATTCGGTCATGTGTTTAATATGGCAATAAATTTACTTGGAGCTTATGTTCACACGAACCGTCTCCAATATGTTGAGTTCTTCGGAAAATTCTTCGAAGGAGGCAGTCGTGAATTTGAGCCATTTAAAGAAAATACAAAATACATTAATGTAAAGGAGAATTAGTTATGGGAGCATTTTTTGACAATTTAGGTTTATTTTATGCACTTCTAGGTGCGGCACTTGCAGTTTTAATGGCAGGTGCAGGTTCAGCAATCGGGGTTGGTACTGCAGGACAGGCAGCAGCAGGGGTTATGACGGAAGATCCTTCTAAGTTTGCTAAAGTGTTAGTAATTCAGTTGTTACCGGGTACTCAGGGACTTTACGGATTGCTTATCGGTTTCGTTACATTATCAAAAATTGGAATTATTGGTGGCGCTACAGTACAGATGAGTGCACTTCAGGGAATGGAAATTCTCGCAGCATGTCTTCCAATTGCAATTGTAGGTCTTATTTCAGGAATACATCAGGGAAAGACAGCAGCATCAAGTATTGGAATTATTGCAAAGAGACCGGAACAGTTTGCCAAGGCAATGCTTTTCCCTGCAATGGTAGAAACATACGCCATTCTTGCTCTTCTTATATCATTCCTTTCAGTTAATGGAATTAGCTTATAAAATTTGCAACAGGAGAACAGCAAGGCAAAAAGGAGAAGCTTATGGGCGGTTTGGATAAGATTATTGAAGAGATAAAGGATCAGGCAAATGCTGAAGCCGGTCAGATTTTAAAAGAAGCAGATGAATATTGCGACGAATACATGAAAGAGATTACAGATAAGGTTGCCGATGAAGTAGAGGCTTTTGAAAAGAAAGAAAAGTCAAAAAGAGATTTATACGATGAAAAGGTTAAATCGGGGGCCCTATTTAGAGAAAGAAACGAGATTTTAAAAACAAAGCAGCAATGTATAAATGAGGTTATAAAAGAAGCGGAATATACAATCTGTAATCTTGAAACAAAACAGTATTTTGATTTTCTTTCAAAACTCTTTGAAGCGAATTTTGACGGCACGGATGGAGAAATGTTCTTTGGAAAAGAGGATTTGGAAAGAATACCTGAAGAATTTAAAGAAAGAATAAAAGCAATAGCTGATAATAAAGGTGCAAAGGTAAATATTAGCGATAAAACAAAAAATATCAAAAACGGATTTATTCTTGTTTACGGTGAAATAGAAGAGAACTGTACGATTCAATCTTTGTTTGATGAAAAATCAGATGCTTTAAGAGATATTGTAAATAAGGAATTGTTTAGTTAGGAGGCAGCATATGGGACAGGATTATACTTATGGTGTTGCCAGAATAAGAGCATTGGAAAATACTTTGTTTACTGATGAAACAATAAACAACCTGCTTGCCTGTGGAGATTATGAAGAATGCATAAGGGTTCTTAGAGATAAAGGATGGGGAAACGGCATCCCTAATGAGTCCTTAGAAAGTATGATAACAGAAGAAAAAAACAAGGCAAGACACATATTAGAAGATTTGTTAAAGAATTCTGAAGACATAAGAATTCTAAATATTAACGATGAATTTCATAACCTAAAGGCAGCGGTTAAACAGGTTTGTACAGAAGATGAAACAGAAAATGTTTTTTATGCAGGAACAAAATATGATCCTCAGTTTTTGAAGGAATGCATCAGGAATGGAAATTATATTAATCTTCCGGATAATATGGCAGAACCTGCAAAGGAAGCTACCGAGGCCCTTCTTAGAACGGGAGACGGACAGCTGTGTGACATCATTATTGACAGGGCAACATTAGAGGCTATAAGAAAAACAGGTTTACAATCGGAAAATGAACTTGTGAGAAGATACGCTGAAACACAGGTTATGATTGCCGACATTAAAATTGCAGTTAGAGGTGCAGCAACGGGAAAGGATAGTCAGTTTGTTGAAAAATGTGTTGTTCCCTGCAGTGGAATCAGTGTTACGGATTTGATAAAAGCAGTTGATGGTGGCTTAGAAAGCGTTTGCAGTTATCTTGAAGGTGTGGGATTTGAGGATGCGGTAAAGGCATTAAAAATTTCAAAATCAGTTTTTGAGTGCTGGTGTGACAACAAAATAATAGAAGACATAAAACCTGAAAAATATAATTCTTTTTCATCGGGGCCAATTATAGCCTTTTATATTGCAAAGGAAATGGAAATAAAAAATGTGAAAATTATATTGTCGGGGAAGCTTAATGGTTTTGATAATGAATTTATCAAAGAAAGGGTAAGGTTAATGTATGCGTAAAGTAGCAGTTATGGGAGATTACGATAGTATATATGGCTTTGCTGCATTAGGACTTGATATATTTCCACAGACTGGTGCAAAAGAGGCAGCCGGACTGTTGAGAAGACTGGCTGGTGGTGAATATGCCATTATATATATTACCGAATCATTGGCAGAAAGTATAAAAGAAGAAATAGAAAATTACAAAGAGCAGATTACTCCGGCAATTATCCTGATTCCGGGAATTAAGGGAAATACAGGAGCAGGAATAAATGGAGTAAAGGCTGCGGTAGAGCAGGCAATTGGCTCGGATATTGTTTTTGGAGATAAATAAGGCATTTATTATTGTGCAGACAATAAGAAAGGAAAAGACATGGAATTAAGCAAAGGTGTAATAAGAAAAGTTGCAGGACCATTGGTTATTGCTGAAGGGATGCGGGATGCCAATATGTATGACGTGGTTCGTGTAAGTGATAAACAGCTGATAGGTGAAATAATCGAAATGCATGAAGATAGAGCTTCTATTCAGGTATATGAAGAAACAGGCGGACTTGGACCGGGAGAACCTGTATATTCCACAGGAGCTCCGATGTCAGTTGAACTAGGACCCGGACTTATTGGAAGTATTTATGATGGTATTCAAAGACCTCTGGATGACATTATGAAGGTATCAGGAAATCTGCTTAAAAGAGGTGTTCAGGTACCATCCCTTAAAAGAGAGTTGAAGTGGGACTTTGAACCTACAGCCGAAGTAGGTGATATGGTAGAGGCAGGAGATATTATTGGAACTGTGCAGGAAACTTCAGTTGTTACACAGAAGATAATGGTGCCTTATGGAATAAAAGGTCAGATAACAAAAATTAATGCCGGAACATATGATGTTACAGAGGTCGTGGCAACAATTCAAACAGATGATGGGGAAAAAGATATAACTCTTATGCAGAAATGGCCTGTAAGAAAGGGACGTCCTTATAAAGAGAAAAAAGCGCCAAATAAACCGCTTATTACAGGGCAGAGAGTAATTGATACCCTGTTTCCAATTGCAAGAGGTGGTGTGGCAGCAGTTCCGGGACCTTTTGGAAGCGGAAAAACAGTTATACAGCACCAATTGGCAAAATGGGCTGAAGCAGACATTGTAGTATATATTGGTTGTGGTGAACGTGGAAATGAAATGACAGACGTTCTTAATGAATTTCCGGAATTAAAGGACCCGAAAACAGGACAGTCCCTTATGGAGAGAACCGTATTAATTGCAAACACATCAGATATGCCTGTTGCAGCCAGAGAGGCATCAATATACACAGGAATAACTATTGCAGAATATTTCAGGGACATGGGCTATTCAGTGGCACTTATGGCAGACTCTACATCAAGATGGGCTGAGGCACTTCGTGAAATGTCAGGACGTCTGGAAGAAATGCCAGGTGAAGAAGGATATCCGGCATATCTTGGAAGCCGTCTGGCACAGTTCTATGAGCGTGCAGGAGACGTAGTGACATTAGGAAAAGAAGGACGTGACGGTGCACTTTCAGTAATCGGTGCAGTATCACCTCCGGGAGGAGATATTTCAGAACCTGTATCACAGGCAACACTTCGTATTGTAAAAGTGTTCTGGGGGCTGGATTCAAATCTTGCCTATAAGAGACATTTTCCGGCAATTAACTGGTTAACAAGTTATTCCTTATATGTTGACAGCATTGGAAGCTGGTTTAAGGAAAATGTTAATAAAAACTGGTTGGAACTTCGTCAGAAGCTAATGAGTATACTTCATGACGAGTCCGAACTGGAAGAAATCGTAAAAATGGTGGGTATGGATGCCCTGTCAGCTCCAGACAGACTGAAAATGGAAGCTGCAAGATCCATAAGAGAGGATTATCTTCACCAGAATTCCTTCCATGAAGTTGATACCTATACTTCATTAAAAAAGCAGGAAATGATGATGGAACTTGTAATTGGATTCTATGAGCAGTCTAATGAAGCTTTAAATAATGGAGCAGATGTAGAAAAGTTAATTAAGATGCCTGTTCGTGAAGCAATAGGTCGTTTTAAATATACACACGAAAATGATTTGGATGAAGAATTTGACAGAATTAATGATCAACTTTCTACCCAAATTGCAAATACATTAAAGAAGGAGGAATTCTAATATGCCAAAAGAGTATAGAACCATTCAGGAAGTGGCAGGACCACTTATGCTTGTAAGAGACGTAGAAGGCGTAACTTATGATGAATTAGGCGAGATTGAACTTGCTAATGGTGAAGTAAGAAGATGTAAAGTTTTGGAAGTAAACGGAAGTAATGCATTAGTACAGCTTTTTGAAGACTCAACAGGTATTAATCTTTCAAACAGTAAAGTTAGATTCCTCGGAAGAAGTATGGAACTTGGCGTTTCAGAGGATATGCTTGGAAGGGTATTTGACGGCCTTGGAAATCCTATTGATGATGGTCCGGAGATACTTCCTGATGAAAGAAAAGATGTTAATGGTATAGCAATGAATCCGGCAGCCAGAAATTATCCTTCTGAATTTATTCAGACGGGAATATCGGCAATTGACGGACTAAATACTCTCGTAAGAGGACAGAAACTGCCAATCTTTTCAGCATCAGGTCTTCCTCATGCAAACCTTGCAGCACAGATTGCAAGACAGGCAAAGGTTATTGGAACAGATGAACCTTTCGCTGTAGTATTTGCCGCTGTAGGTATTACATTTGAAGAATCGAACTTTTTTGTAAATAGTTTTAAGGAAACAGGAGCCATTGACAGAACGGTTATGTTTATGAATCTTGCCAATGACCCGGCAGTAGAACGTATTGCAACACCACGTATGGCACTTACAGCTGCGGAATATCTTGCTTTTGAAAAAGGAATGCATGTACTTGTAATAATTACTGATATTACAAACTATGCAGATGCCCTTCGTGAAGTGTCAGCAGCCAGAAAGGAAGTTCCGGGAAGACGTGGATATCCGGGATATATGTATACTGACCTTGCTACTTTATACGAGCGTGCAGGACGTCAGAGAGGAAAGGATGGAAGTATCACTATGATACCAATCCTAACGATGCCGGAAGATGACAAGACTCATCCTATTCCGGACTTAACAGGATATATTACTGAAGGACAGATTATCCTTAGCAGAGAATTATACAGAAAAGGTATTACACCTCCAATTGATGTTTTGCCATCACTTTCGCGTCTTAAAGACAAAGGTATCGGAGAGGGAAAAACAAGAGAGGATCACAGCAATGTAATGAATCAGTTATTTTCGGCTTATGCCAGAGGAAAAGATGCAAAAGAACTTATGACTATTCTCGGTGAGGCAGCTCTTTCGGACATTGATTTAATTTATGCAAAATTTGCAGATGAATTTGAAAAGGAATATGTTTCCCAAGGGTATGATACAAACCGTTCCATTATGGAAACAATGGATGTTGGCTGGAAACTGTTATCAATGCTTCCAAAATCAGAACTTAAGCGTATAGATGATAAATATCTTGAAAAGTATTATCAGGGTTAGATAGTTTAAAGTATAGTGCCGTTGTAAAAAAAGTGACTATATCTGGAAGACGGAAAGGATAGATTATGGCAGGTAGCAGAGTAAATCCTACACGAATGGAATTAACTAAACAGAAAAAGAAACTTATATCCGCCAGCCGTGGACACAAACTTTTAAAGGATAAGCGTGACGAACTTGTTCGTCAGTTTATGGATTTGATTAAAGTTAACATGGAGCTTAGACAAAAGGTTGAAAAAGGTCTTAAAGAGGCTAACATGGAGTTTGCGGTTGCCAGAGCCGGAATGAGTGATGAAACGTTAAATACTGCCCTGATGGCTTCAAAGAAAACTTTGGAAATCAAGCAGGATTACAAAAATATAATGAGTGTTGATATTCCAAAATTTTCTACAAATGATGACATAAGCGGGAATGATATTTATTCTTATGGATATGCATTTACGGCAGGAGATTTAGATGATGCCGTATATTCATTGTCTACGGTTTTTGCAGATATGCTTAAACTGGCAGAAGTTGAAAAATCCTGTCAGTTAATGGCATCCGAAATCGAAAAAACAAGAAGGCGTGTAAATGCACTGGAACATGTAATAATTCCCGAAGCATTGGACAATATAAAGTATATAACAATGAAATTAGACGAAAATGAAAGAAGCACCCAGATTCGTTTGATGAAAGTTAAAGATATGATGCTTGAAGAAGCAATTGAGAAAAAGAGAGCAGAGGATTAGTAGGAAATTATGAAAATTTTATTTTATGATACAAAAAAATATGACAAAGATTCTTTTGACAGAGTATTGCCAAAATATAAGGACGTTGAAATAGAATATGTTGAGTCTGATATTTCAGTTAAAACTGCAAGATATGCAGAAGGCTTTGATGGAATTTGCGGATTCGTAAGTTCAGACCTAAGCCGTCCGGTTTTGGAAAGATTACACAAATATAAAATTAAGCTTATTCTTCTTAGATGCGCGGGCTTTAACAATATTGATCTTGATGCAGCAAAGGAGTTTGGTATGACTGTTATGCGTGTCCCGGGGTATTCACCTGAGGCAGTTGCAGAACATGCTATGGCATTGGCTCTTGCAAGTAATCGACATATCCATAAAGCCTACATTAAGGTTAGAGAGAATAATTTTAGCCTTGTCGGATTAACCGGCGTAAATTTTCACGGAAAAGTGGCTGGGATAGTTGGAACCGGAAAAATCGGAGCCGCGATGTGTCGAATATGCAATGGATTTGGAATGAAGGTTATAGCCTATGATGTTTACCAAAATCCTGATTTAGATTTTGTTGAGTATGTGGATTTAGACACGCTTCTAAAGGAGAGTGATTTGATTTCTCTTCATTGTCCTTTGACAGATGATACTTATCATTTGATTAATTCAGGGACCATTGACAAAATGAAAGACGGAGTGGTTTTGGTCAATACTTCAAGAGGAGCGCTTATCGACACGGAAGATTTGATTAAGGGAATTAGAAAGCATAAATTCCACAGCATTGGACTTGATGTTTATGAGGAAGAAACTCACAATGTTTTTGAAAACAGGGAAGATGATATATTGCAATCTTCAATAACATCAAGATTGCTCTCATTTCCAAATGTCATTGTGACATCTCACCAGGCATTCCTTACAGATGAAGCCCTGGAAGCCATTAGCATTATAACTATGGAAAATGCAAAATCCTATATGGCAGGAGAACCAATCGAGCAGAATACGTTGAGTAAGTAGTGTGGATTAGAAATATAAATTGATATTGGTTGATTATAAAACATCATGCATAATAAGCCGGTGGCATAAATATCATGTGCAGCAAGGCGAAAATTGTATCAATATTATGCAAAATAAGCCGGAAGTACAGGCAAAAATAGCAATTGTCTTGCAGTTTATCGTACTTCCGGCTTATTTTGTGCTGTGCAGAGCAAGAGTACATGTAGGACAGAATTTTTTTAGCTTTTTTGGTGTACTTTCCATGGGATTTTTATGTCGATGAATGAAATTACGTGTAATGAGGAAAAATGTCAATCAATTTGATGTACTTTCGTTAAATCTTTAATTATAACCATTCGGAAGTACGTGTAAAGCTTGAATATATTACAATTTTAGAAGAAATGATTAAAACTAAATAAGACAATAAGTGTATTTGAAAATAGTTTCTAAAAGTTTTTAATTTGGAACAAGGGAGTTAAAAGCCGTTAATATAAATGTTTAAGTAAACGCCTTTACCATCCGAAGCAAAGGGCGTTTATTTTTTTGTATTCGGGTATTTTTGTTAACATCTCTAATTGCTCAAGTGCCTTGTTTCGTCCCTTTTCGTTTAATTTATTATAGTAATTATTTAACAGTGCTTTGTTTGAAGGTGTTGTATCGAAAAAAATGCGTTGTTTCATCAAATGACAATTCCAAACCATCTTTTAACTCAGTTACTGGAACATCCAAGACTTTTGCAATTATATATTCTTCCAAGTATAAAAATATATCGTATATAAAAAATGCTTTTTTTATAACTATAAGAACTAAAAATGTCTGATAAAGGAATTATCAGCAGATATAAAAAGTTCTGTAAATGACAAAAAAGAAGAACAGCGTTGAGGATACCATTATCAAATATCCTTGCAACGCTGTTCTTTTGCTTTATGCGTAATATAAAAGTACTATTTAGCTATTTCTTCACTGTAACTTTCTTAACACCGGACCATGCACCATAAATCTTAGTTTTGCCTGAAACTCTATAAGCTCTGACTTTGACATAATATTTAGTGTTTTTGTCGAGACCCTTAAGGGTCAGGTTTGTTTTTCTAGTATTTTTCTGTTCATAGCCACGGAACTTCTTATTGTCACACCAGCGAACCTGGTAGCCTTTGACATTTTTGATTTTCTTAAAAGTTAATTTAATTTTCTTGCGCTTTATGTTTTTGATTTTAGAAATCTTAGCCTTGGCAGGTTTAGAAACCTTGGTAGGGGCCTGGGTTGTAGGCTGGGAATCCTTTTTAGAATCTGCAACAAGTTCATCAGCTGTTTTCATTCTATAATAACGAACGTAATCCACTTCCATAGTAGCAGACCAGTTAGGGTCAGTTGGTGGTGTACCTCCGGCAAGATTTCCACCGCATGCTACGTTAAAAAGTACATAATAATTTTCATTAAGTACACTCCTTTTTCCAGCTGCAGCTGAAGTTGTAAGATCGCTTGTGCTATATGATTTTAATAATGTCCTGTCAATATAAAAAGCAATCTGTGAACCGTCTCTGTAACATCCGAATGTATGCCATTGGGTTTTGTCATAACTGTTAGTATAAGCAAAGGCATACACATCTGTTCCGGTCCAACTTGGATAATGAATAGTACTCTGAAGAGTAGGTCTTGTGTTAAAAGCTTCCATTATGTCAATTTCGCCGTTTGCAGGCCAAACCTTGCCATTGTCTCCGAGCATCCAGAAAGCAGGCCAGATTCCCACGGATGAAGGGATTTTAATTCTGGCTTCAACATAGCCTAAACCAACCTTTGCGACAGAACTGTTATTGCTGGCAATTCTTGCAGAAGTCCAATTATACTTTCTGTTCATATATGTAGTTGGTTCATATTTAGCAACGATTTTCATAGTGCCATCAGAAACGAAAACGTTTTCAGCCTTATAATTCTGCTTTTCTCTGTTACCCCAGCCAATTAAATTATTACCGCCGTATGCGTAACCATCACCTAACTGTGGAGTCCAGTATTGGTTGTTTAATTCATTTCCGGAAAATTCATCAGCCCACTGAAGAGTAACTCCATCAAGAGTTAATTTAAAAGGTGCATCAGCTGCACTTACGCCGATGCTCATAAAAATAGTAGTTGCAAATGCTGCAACAAAAACAATAATTTTTTTCATTAAATGCCTCCTAAAACATATATAAATTTATACTCGTACACAATAGCATATGCATTTTTTGAAAATCAACAAATTATAAAAAAAATGCACCATAATAAAAAAAACGCACTATAATAAAAAATGCACCAACAAAAGTTGTTATAATTATTATCAAACTATTACCCGGGAATATAAAAGAGTGTTCATTTTACAACAAATATGGTAGAATATTATTTTGAACAGAAACAATAATTATTAAACTAAAATAATAATATTAAGTTAGGAGAAAACCATGGAAGAGAAGAAAAATAATGAAGGTCTAAAAAGATATGAATTCATTAAAGAGGCAGATAAGAACTTATGGACATATGGTAGCCCTATAATTATTGAAAGCAGTGTCTTGGAGAAAGATACAGTTAGCAAAAACAACAGACTAACACTTAAATTTACTAATATATATGAGGATGCCATTAGAGATGTGGATGTAACTATTGTAGCAAGCGACGGTGAAGGCAATTCAGAAGAAATCAGTTATTGCTATCGTGCTCTTAACATGCCATATATGAGTACAAAAGGAACAGACGTCAAATTTAAGATAAATAATAACGATGCAGATATATTCAAAGTAAAAGTAAATAAAATTATTTTTGAAAATGGATATATATGGCAGAAGAATGATGCTGTGTTTGAAAGCACAGGGGATATTGATGACATGGAATTTTTTGCGCAGGCCAAGAATAAAGATTACAAAGATAATTATATTTCGGCAACAGAAGCTATTGCAAAAGAAGACAGTGTCAACATGACAAATGGAATTGAAATCCTAAAGAGAATTGAATGGTATAAAGATTCAGATGAACTTCTAAAAAACGCCCAGAAAAAATTAGAAGTAATAAAACAGCATGAAGAGAGAAAGCAGACACGAGAAAACAAAAAGAACAGTAGAAAAAGGGCAATGAGAAAAAAATATGTGAAAGTCCTGATTGGAGTGGTGATAATAGTAGCCATAGCAGGAATCGCAGCAACACTTTTCTTTGTGCCTAATAATAAATACAAAGTCGCAAAACAGACACTTAATAAGAAGGACTATACAAAGGCCGCAAAACAGTTTGAAGCCCTTAACGGATTCTTAAAGAGTGAAGATTACCTTGCAGAAGCATATTATAACCTTGGTCTTAAAGAAATGACAGGCAATAATGAAGATAATGCATTAGACTATTTTAAAAAGAGTTATAATGCTTCAAAAAAATCACAGCACGGAATAATGGCTGAATCATTCCTGGATTACTATGACGGACAAAAAGCACTTGAAGCAAAAGATTACGATAAGGCAATGAAATTATTCAAATCAAGTGCAAATGCAGCGGCAGATTTTAATATAATAAATAAAGCAAGTGCCGGAATGGCAGAGATATATTATCTTCAGGCTAACTACGAAACAGCTTGGAATACAATAAAGAATGTATATGCAAAGGATAAATCCTACGAGTCAGAGTATGGAACGTATGGATATGCGTATGCTAAATCACTGGTAGACGCAGGAAAAACAAAAGAAGGTATGTCAATTTATAATGGAGTATCAAAATACACTAAGGCAGCCAACTTAAACGAAAGCGTATACAATCAGGCAGTAAAACTTGGAGAACAGGGAAAAGTTACAGAGGCAATGAACCTTCTTGATACAATTAAGAATGGTTATAAGCCGGCAAATGATTTACACACAAAAATGAAGAAATTCAATCACAAAACAAGATTTTGGGTTGGATTATGGAAACATAAAGGTGTTGTTAAGGGCGAGAAAGTAACTTACAGAATAAGAATATCTACAGTTCTTTATAAAGGTGACATGTGCCTTAGAATTATAGATCAGAACAATAAAAAGCTGGGATTTGATACAATTATCAGTAATAAGAACAGAGTAACCCAGATAGAAATTGGGACTTATCAGTTACACTTCAAACTTAAGAAATTCTCAGACCAGAAATTTACTTACACGCTAAAGGGTGGCAAGAAGATGATAAGAGAACTTAAGTATGGTGGAGAAAAATTCAAATCAAAATACAAGAAAAAAGTAAAGTAATTTAGAAATCATATATGGTCATCCTTTGGATGACCATATTACATATTCACGAGGAGAGCAGTTATGAAATTGAAAAAAACATTGGCGTTGCTTCTTATAGCAACTTTTACAATATCATCAAACATCACAGGTGTTACAACAAATGCAGAACAAAGTCAGGCTAAACAGGTTATTGCAAAATCGGAACAAAATTCCATAAAGCAGTCTACAGTAAAGAAATTAGAAGTATTTAATGAAACACAATTATTAGCAAAAAAATCTAAGTATACAACTATATCTAAGGCAGCAGACTCAATAAGACCTAAAGTGTTAAGACATGAACCGAATGCAAGAGTGTATATAAAAACTACTATATCAAATCCGACAGATGCATATACTGCCCTAAGAAATGAAGTGTTAAAAATAACAGACAATAGCGATGAAGGTGATTATATGCGCTGGGATAACAGAATAGAAGAGCCTTCTTACAGATATTATTCAGAAACCAAGTCAGGTAAAAAGTATTATTATTATGAATTTAAAATAAAGTATACATATTACACAACCCTGACTCAAAAAAGTCAGGTAGATCAAAAAGTTGATGAAATTATCAAAAGTTTTAATTTCACGGAAACGACAACTGATTATGAAAAAGTTAAGACAGTCTATGATTATGTATGTAGCACTGTAACCTATGCAAAAGATATGAGACCGTTGATTGTATATACTTCATGGTCTGCGTTGTTCAACAATGAAGCGGTATGTCAGGGATATGCACAATTAATGTACAAGATGTTAAAAGAACTTGGCATTTCAGTAAGAGTAATTCCCGGCAAGGCAAACAACCAGAGCCATGGATGGAATATAGTAAAGCTGGGAGATTATTACTATAATCTTGATTCTACGTGGGATGCGGAACTATATCATAACAAAATGCAGTACCATTTTTTCTTAAAAGGCGATAAATTCCCTTATCACAAGAGATATGATGAATTTTCTACTGATGAGTTCTATGCGGAATATCCTATGGCAGAAAAGGAATACGGTCAGGAAAATCAGGATTACTCATTTAATAGTAAAAAAGCAAAAATTCAGATAATTGAGCCTAAAATTATAAGCGCTAAAAGGAAGAAAATTAAGATAAGAAAAATTGATGAAGTTAAGAAATACGAGGTATTATATTGCACAAGTAAGAAGTTTAGGTCAAATAAGAAAAAAATGGTAACTTCTAAAAATGTTTTTAAACTAAAGAGGTTAAAAAAAGAAAAAAAATACTATGTGAAATACAGAGGCTACTGTTATATAGACGGTACAAGAGTAAATACCAGGTGGTCTTCAATTAAAAAAATAAAAAAACTTTTATAAAAAAAAACACCACTAATAAAAAATGAACACTATAAAAGACTTTTTCTGTTATATACAATATTCTTATGGAGAGTGTGGAGTATAGAAAAAACACACGAATTTTGTAAAAATCCAGTATATATAATATTAAGAGAGGAGTTTTTTATATGAAAGGACAGTTGAAAAAGCTTGTAGCAATTGTAAGTGCTTTCGCTATGATTATGTGTTCTATAACAATATATAATCATGTATCAGTAGAAGCAAGTGCTACAGCAAGTCAAAATGGAAAGAAGTACGAGGTCATAGACGGACAAAATGAAGGGTTTACCGGATTTACGTGTAATGGTTTACAGGTTTTGAATGATGTTGATGGACATATCGGATTTGCATGGGGAATTGATGTAGAAGTATCGAGTATCAAGGTACAGATTAATGGTGCAGATGTTGCAACATACAACGGTAATGCAAAAGGAATATTTGTTCCATATTCTGCTTTTAAAGAATTAGCAAATGGAGAATATCCTATTGTGGTAACAGCAACAACTACGGCAACAGAAACTCAGGAAGCAACTGAGGTTAAAGGTAATGCAACATTGAAAATATCAGCAGCAGAGGAAACAACTACAGCAGAGGAAATTACAGATCCTGAAAAGGTTGACTGGAATAGCCGTGGATGGATTGGAAACGGAACAACAGATACAACACTTACAGACAGATTTAAAGCGTATGTATTACCATCTAATCCAAAAACATTAGAAGTTATAAATTTCCAGAACAAAAACGGAGTAGATGCATTGTATATGCCAAACAATGAATCACCGGCTAAAACAGTAACAGTAAATGGTACTGATATAACTGCAAAATGTGTAACAGACGGTGCACAGACATTCGTTCCGGGAAGTGCATTAAAGGCAGCAACTTATAATGAAGTTGTGATTACTACAGTAAATAATGTAGTGTTAAAAGCATTTATTTATAATAATAAAGTTGAAGAACCTTCAGAAACTGAAAGCCCTGAAACTCCTACAACTAAAGATGCAACAGCAGATGATTATGAGTGGGTTAAGTTTGGATTAGGTGCAGCAGTTCCTGATAATACATACTATTACGACAAAAAGAGTCTTACAAACATATCTGTAGTAAATATTCAAGTGCCGGGATATGCACCTGAGATTACAGGTAGTTACGTAAATGCTCCGGCCGGAGTTTTAAGCGTTAAGGTTAATGGTGTTGCTGTAGATAAAGGAATTCAAGGTGCAGGTGTTTGCATTGATTTATCTTACTATACAAAGAATATAAACGAAGTGGTAATTGAGTATGCTGGTGGCACAGGAAAGATGTTGGTAAAAAATGCATCTGTAAAGGATGTAGCATCAGCGACAATTGATGGTGAGGCAGTTACAGTAACAAATGGAAAGATTACACTTGGAGATGCACAGTACGGATATTACTGTAATGGTAAGATGTACAAGGCAGGTTCAGAAGTTGAAGTTACAGAAGACATGGCATTTACATCAGTGAAGGAACTTAATATCACAATGGCACCGGGAGCAGGCATCAGATACATAGGTGATTCAGGACTTAGATTCCAAGCTACAATTACTTCAGATAATATGGATGCTGTAGCGTCAGATGCTATCACAGAAGGTACATTAATTACTACAAGTGATATTTATAATGAAGGTAAAAATGGTGAATTAGATCTTACATATGCAAAAACAAAATTAAACATTGTAAATAGTGGTTGGTTTAACAATCAGACAGGTGTGTATTGCGGCTCTGTTTGTAAAATTGCAGAAAGCAATTATAAGAGAGAATTCGTAGCAAGAGCTTATGTAACAATTAACTATGCAGACGGAACATCTGATACATTTTATTCAAATAATATGGCACCATCAAGATCAATTCAGAAAGTTGCTCAGTTACTTATTGAAGACAACTATGGTGGAATATCAGAAGAATATCACAGTGTAATTGATAGTTTTGCAAAATAGTATGGAGGTGCTTGAAATGAGAAAAAAATATATTAATCCGGAAATAGAAATGCTGGAATTTGACACAAAAGATGTTATTACAACAAGTGGTGAAACAGATTTAGGCGGTGTAGCCGGTGATCCAAAAGATGCTAACGATCTTAACGGATGGTCTATATTGAAGTAAAAAGATTACTCTGAAATGTTTCATGTTGAAAAAATGAAACATAAAAATAATTCAAAAATAATATAATAAAAACACTTTTATTGATAAAAAACATATCAAGATAGTGCTTATAAAAAAAGAAATAAGCGTCATAAAACTATTTTTATTTAGAGAAAATCTCAATCGAAATAAAAATAGTTTCATGGCGCTGTTTCATTGCTTGAAAAGTGCGGGGGTGATATAGTAATAGTAACGAATTATTATATGAGGAGGGAGAGTTTAGAATGAATAAGACTTTCAAAAAGGTGCTTTCGGTTGCTTTGTCATTGGCTATGATTTTTACATCGGTGACAATGTATAATGCAACAGTAAAGGCGGTGGCTGACGTAACAGAGTCAGTAGAACAAGAAACTGTTGATGTAGGTAGCGTAGACGATTGGATTCAGATAGGTAGGACAATTTACGGAAATCAAGTTTATATTTCAAAAACTACAACGGATAAAATGGGAAATGCTGGACTAAGAGGTTTTTATGAAGCGGGAAAATCAGTAGGTTGGAACATATCTGATAATATGAAAGCAGTTCCTGTGTTTGGATTTGTTACATCTGGAAGTTGGGCATCAAATGTAATCATTGATGGTGTGAGATATGTAAACGATAAAGACAACACTAAAGCTTATGTGGGAAATGACTGTGTATATATAAATCAGGATGTGTTTAAAGTACCTGCAGGAGAAGAACGTGTGTTTATTATAACAGCAGAAGGTTCAGGAACAGGAACGTTTGCATTGAAAGTTGAAGGATTGAAGGATCCTACAGATTCAGATTCTATAGATGTATCTGATTGGACAGAATGTCCTGCAAGAGGAAATAATGCTAAATTAGTTTCAGGAACATATTATATGAATACAGCAAGTTATACAGCAAACGTTAATGCTGCAATTTGGGGAACGGTTGGAAAAACGTCAGATACTCAGTACCATGGAGAAGTTGATAACTGCAAAATAGATGGAGGAGCATTTACCTTTGCAATAGGCGGAACAGTGGGGGATGCAACAGCAATTTGGATTAATGGTACAAGATATTTGAATGCTTCGAGCGTGCTTCACACACGTGGCAATTCAATAGAAATTGCATTAAGTGCTTTTAAGGAAGGCATTAATTATTTTGCTATAGAAGGAAAAAATAACACAGCAACTTTTGCCATTAAGTATGTGCCGGCACAGGAAGAAGTAGCACCAAATCAGACATTAGATGAAGTAACAGATTATGTGAAGGTTTGTGATACCGCAGGAACAAATAACATTTCAGCAGATGGAACAAGATATTATGTTTCTGAAAGTTTTAGAAATGCAAATATAAACTATATTGATTTATTTGGCTTATTCACAAACCATACAGAAGCAAACTATCATCCGGAAGGTTGTACTGTAACAGGTCCGGCTTATGTATCATCATATCCAAAGGTTGCTGGAACAATTCAGTCAGTATGGATAGATGGAGTGAAGTATGAGACAGATACAGAAAATTGCTATATCACTGGGGATCAGGTTCATCTTTCACAGAACTTATTTAAACTTTCAGATAATCAAAATGAAAAGATTTTTGCGATTACAGTTAGAGCTAAAAATACTGATCTTACATATGGCATAAAAGTTGAAAAAGTTGATACATGTAAAATGAAATTTGATGATAAAACTTTATTGGCAGCAAGAGGTGACAAGTATGCACTTCCAAAGAGCGCAACATATGGTGCAACATATGGATATTTGAAAGATGGTAGTATGTATAAACCGGCTGCAATTATCAATGATGTAAATGAGGATATGAATTTTACATCTGTAAAAACCTTGTCAGTAGAAATGTTAAATGGTGCAGGAATCAGATATCAGGGAGAATCAGGACTTAGATTCCAGTCTAAAATTACATGTAATAATGAAGCAGCTTTAAATTCAGCAGCTATTACAGAAGGAACATTAATTACTACAGAGGATCTTTACAATAAAGAAACAAGTGGAGAGTTTGAAATTGGAAAATATGAAGCTGCAATGATTAATGTTGAAAACAGTGGATGGTATAATAAAGAAGTAGGAACGTATTGTGGTTCTATTTGTAAAATTGCAAAGGAAAATTACCCAAGAGAATTTAGAGCAAGAGCATATGTAACTGTTAAGTATGTTGATGGAACTTCTGAAACTATTTATTCAAGCATGGAAAACAGAGAGGCAAGATCAATACAGTATGTAGCAAAGGCAATTGTTAATGCCGGATTCCCTAATATAGAAAATGAAGCAGACCAGAATAGAATTAAAGAATTTGCTGGAATTGCTGAATAAGTATGGAGGTGTTCAGAATGAAAAAGTTATATATGAATCCAGAAGTAGAGATGATAGAATTTGACACAAAAGATGTTATTACAACAAGCGGTGATGGAGAGTTAGGCGGTGTAGCCGGTGATCCAAAAGATGCTAACGATCTTAACGGATGGTCAGGACTATTTTAAGTCAGAGATTATTTGAATAATAACTATTAAAGAGGCAAGAAAAAATACCCGGCAGAAACTAGTCGGGTATTTTTTCTTGCCTCTTACCCGCAATTAATTCTCATGTTTATGATTCGTGTAATTTATTTTAATATTCTTTAAGTTACTTTATGTTAAAAAATAAGCGGTTGTTTGTCTAAGACTAACGTTCTTTTGCGACATTCATTAAGCGACTTGTCAAAAATTATAATAATATTCTTATGATTACGTGTAATTAGACAGAAGTTTTTTAGTCGTGATTCTATAGGAGCGGATTATTGCTAAAAAAACATACCGATTGGTGCAAGTTATAATTCGATACATATACATCATATGGATTGCAGGGCTGTTTATGGAACGAATTGCATTATAAAATTGATAGATTGGAACAATAACAAACGCAAAAAGCCTTTAATTGTTTGGGGAGTAAGGCAGGTTAATAAGACCTATCTTGCAGAAAAAAATTGCCGAAACTTATTATAAAGATGACTAGATCTATAGTGATTGCGAAAGAGAAGATGAAATTCGTGAGCTCTGTTCCAAAACCGCCAATGCAGAAAAAAATTATTGAATATATTTCGTTGCGTAAGAGAAAACAAATAAACGAAAATACTTTGCTAATTTTCGATGAGGTACAGGAATGCCCTAATATTATTTCTTCTCTCAAATGTTTTTGTCAGGAACTCAGGGAAATTTCGGTTATTGCAACCGGTTCAATGACTCGCGTCAAACTCCAAAGAGAAATTCATAAGAAGGGAGTCGCGGAAAATGATAAATTTCTGTTTCCTGTTGGCAAGATAAAGCAAATAACCATTTATCCTATGACCTTTGATGAGTTTTTGATGAACAGCAATAAAATGCTTTATAATATTGTGAAAAACGTTTATGAAGAAAAATACTCAAACCACAATAAGTTTGAGTATACTATTAAAACTTCAAAAAATAATTACGGTTACAATTCCGAGAAGAAACTACTTACTATACCGTTTTACTTTATACCGTTTGTAGCAAAAGAACTTGCGGATGGAACAATGAAAATCCGCTAGCATTGTGCCTTTTTTTGCGTCTGACAATCAAAAAAGTACAATCCTTTTTGAAATTAATGGTATAATATACATAGAATTCTTTTAAGGAGGCATTATAATGGATAAAGAAAAAATGATTAATGATATTGTGGCAATGTTAGATAATGGAGTAAAAAGAGGTGACGGCCATATTAATGTTAAGGTTAATCCTGACACTGACGAGGCTAAGGAAGTAAAGGATGAAAAGTCAGTAACAAGAGGTACTGCTGAATGTTCAATTAATCCTATGCCGTGCTGTGCACCTACGGAAATTCTTCCGGGAGATGACGAAGAGTAAGACTTTGAAACTTCTGTACTTATATTGCTACATATAAAGGGGCAGTATGAGTGGAGAAAAACGGGAAAAATATGTAAGTTTAGGGGCAAGAATTTTCGGAATTACTATGGCATCATTACTTTACGCCGTGGGAGTGGGAGTGTTTCTTAACCCCAATAATCTGGCTCCGGGAGGAGTTTCGGGAATAGCTATTATACTGAAAAAAATATTCCCGGTGTTACCGGGAGTAGGCGTGCTTATTCTGATTATAAATATACCTATTATGATAGTGGGGTGGAAAAAGTTCGGACCAAGGTTTATCATAAGCACAAGCTATGCTCTTGTTATATCATCTCTGTTTATTGACATCATTCCAAAGATGATTGATGTTGATTCAGTCTCAGACAATCCAATGCTTTCATCAATTATTGGTGGCGCGGCATTTGGACTCGCCATGGGACTTTTGTTTAGAATGGAAACTACGACAGGTGGTATGGACATAATTGTAAAAATAGTCAGGGGAAAATATCCCCATCTAAAAACGGGGCAGATATATCTGCTTCTTGATATTGTTATTCTCATTGCTTCGGCATTTGCATTTAGCAATGTGGAAGTGGCACTTTATGCGGCAATTGCCATATATGTGTCTACATTAGTTATGGACAAGGCTATTTATATAGGGGATGAGGCTACCCTGATTTATATAATGAGTAAGAAGAGAAAACAGATTGCGGATTACATGATGAAAGAACTGGACGTGGGAGTTACATTTATAAAGAGTAAGGGGGCATACAGTAACACTGACGGTGAAATTATTATGTGCGTAATGAGAAAACAGAGACTTGCAAAGGTGCGAACTGCCCTGAAGGAAACTGACCCGGAGGCATTTATGATTGTAACGTCAGCCAATGAAGTCTTTGGAGAAGGGTTCAAATCCCACTTTAAAGCTGATATATAAAAAATTAAACATTGACGAAAATATGCTAAAAAACTAAACAAAATAATGAATTTTTCAAGTAGTTCCGGTTTACAAATGGGGCTACTTGTTTTAAAATATTATTTTAGCAAAGTGTATCTGATAAGCAAGAAATATTCGGAGGAAATCATGGCAGTATTAAATGACGTAAAGAGAATAGTCGTCAAGGTGGGAACTTCTTCCCTTACCCATTCGACCGGAAAAGTAAATATAAGGCAGATGAAAAAATTAGTTACGGTTATTTCTGATATAGTTAATTCAGGAATAGAGGTAGCTTTGGTGACATCAGGAGCCATTGCAGTAGGTGTTGGAAAACTTGGCCTTAAGGAACGACCGACAACAACTGCAGGAAAGCAGGCTGTAGCTACAGTAGGGCAGTGTGAACTTATGTTTATGTACGATAAGATGTTTGACGAATACGGACATACTATTGGGCAGTTCCTTATTACAAAGAGAGATGTGGACAATGATGAAAGCCGGGAAAACCTTGTAAATGCTTTTGAGAAGACATTTGAATTCGGTTCGATACCTGTAATTAATGAGAATGACGTTGTAGCCATTGAAGAAATCGTATATGGTGACAATGACAATCTTTCAGCTATTGTTGCAAAACTCATAAATGCCGATGCTCTTTTGATATTGACAGATATAGACGGATTATATGACAAAAATCCTAAAGAAGATGAATATGCCAGAATTATACCGGTAGTTGAGGAGATTACTCTTGGACTTTATGAGATAGCCGGAGGCAAAGGCTCGAAGTTTGGGACTGGCGGTATGATTACGAAACTGCAGGCAGCACAGACAGCTACGGAAGCAGGCATAGATACTATTCTGATGAATGGCGCAGAGCCGGAGAACATTTATAAAGTGTTAGAAGGACATCAGGTAGGGACATTTTTTGTGGCAAAATAATATTACAAAAGAAAGCATCTGTACGGGAATGTATACATAGACAGTTGCTTTCAAGAAACATAGGAGAATATTATGAAAAAATTATTATTTATTATTAATCCAAAAGCCGGAGTAAAGAAAAATAAAAATTATATTGATGATGCTATTAAAGTTTTTGAAGAAGCAGGTTACAAAGTAGGAGTAAAATTTACAAAAAAAAGATTTGATGGTACAGAGATAGCTAAGGAATATGGTGCCAAGGCAGATATGGTAGTATGCATGGGTGGTGACGGTACTTTAAATGAAGTCATTCAGGGATTGATTGAAGGCCAGGTTTCCACACCTCTTGGATACATACCGGCAGGCTCTACAAATGATTTTGCTACAAGTCTTGGGCTGAAGACTGATCCTAAGGAAGAAGCTGAATATATAGTTTCTCACGAGGCAAAACCTCTTGATATGGGGATGTTTAACGGACGTTATTTTGTATACACTGCATCAGCAGGTATATTTACTAAGACATCGTATTCAACACCGCAAAAGATGAAAAACAAGCTTGGACATTTCGCATATATTCTTCACGGAAGCAGAGAATTGTTCCATATAAGAAGACTTAAGTTAAAAATAGAACTTGAGGATGAAACATATGAAGGAAAATATATTTTTGCAGCTATCAATAATGCAACAAAGGTTGGCGGTATCATGAAACTGGATGAGAACCTTGTAGAGTTTAATGATGGCGTATTTGAACTTATGCTTGTTGAATTTCCTAAGGGACTGGTGGAATTTATGAAACTGGTTGTCAAGATATTTAAACAGGAATTCACAGGAAAAATAACTTTAAAACAGATAAAACAGGCCAGAATCACAGATTGTACAGATATTGACTGGTCTCTGGATGGAGAAAAGGAAAAAGGACAGCCTGTAGTAGAATTCAAGGTTGTTCACGATGCTGTTAACTTTATTTATTAAAAGAAAGATGTAAGTGGGGTGCTTATGACATTAAAAAAAGAAGACGTTATTAATTTTACAAAAAAGTACAGTGAAATATGCGTGAAAAACGATAGTGTGGATAAAGAACTGTTTGCAGAATATGGGGTAAAACGTGGATTAAGAGATATTAACGGAAAGGGTGTTCTTACGGGAATTACCAATATCTCAAGAGTTGAGTCTAGCGAAATAGTAGATGGAAAATCAGTTCCATGTGCCGGAAAATTATACTTTAGAGGGTATAAGATTCAGGAACTTGTAAAGGGATTTATGGGCGAAGAGAGATTTGGATTTGAAGAAATTTCATATCTTTTGCTTTTTGGATATTTGCCAAATAAAGATGAATTAAAAGAGTATATGGATATGCTTTCAATATGCAGAAGACTTCCTACGAACTTCGTTAGAGATGTAATTATGAAAGCTCCAAGTGCTGATATAATGAATTCTCTTACAAAGAGCATTTTGACACTTGCATCATATGATAAAAATGTGTCTGATACATCAGTTGAAAATGTGATAAGACAGAGCATAGAGCTTATTGCAACATTCCCTATGCTGTCTGTATACGGTTATCAGGCATACAATCATTATAAGAAAAATAAGAGTCTATATATTCACAGACCAAAGCCGGAATTGTCAACAAGCGAGAATTTATTAAGAATGTTAAGACCTGACAAGAAATATACGGAATTGGAGGCCAGAGTATTAGATTTGGCACTTGTGCTTCATATGGAGCATGGAGGCGGAAACAATTCTACATTTACAACAAGAGTAGTAACATCCTCAGGCTCTGATACTTACTCAACTATTGCTGCAGCGCTATCTTCTCTTAAGGGACCTAGACATGGCGGAGCTAATATTATGGTTGTAAGAATGTTTAAGGACATTAAGAATCACATTAAGAATCAAAAAGACGAAACAGAAGTAAAAGAATATCTTAGAAAAATTTTGAATAAAGAGGCCTTTGATAAGAAAGGACTCATTTATGGAATGGGACATGCTGTATATTCAATATCTGATCCAAGAGCCGAAATTTTTAAATCTTTCGTAGAAAAGTTAGCTAATGAAAAAGGAAGGCAGAAGGATTTTGCGCTCTATAGCATGATTGAAAGATTGGCGCCTGAAGTTATTGGTGAGGAAAGACATATTTACAAGGGTGTAAGTGCTAATGTGGATTTTTACAGTGGATTAGTTTACAGTATGCTGGATATTCCGGAAGAATTATTTACTCCGATGTTCGCTATTGCAAGAATAGTAGGTTGGAGTGCACACAGAATAGAAGAATTGGTTAATGCAGATAAAATTATGAGACCGGCATATGTCAGCAATTGTGGATATAATGAATATGTTAGTATTGAAGGCAGAGACTGACGAAATAGGTAATTGATATGGCAAAATCGGAAAAACAGAAGCAAAAACTGCTTGTATTGCTGGATATCCTGAAAAAATATAGTGACAATGAACACGGTGTGACATTAAGTCAGATATCAGAAAAATTGGAAGAAGAGGGCATTAAGTCAGAAAGAAAATCACTTTATGATGATTTAAGAACTTTGAAATACTATGGATATGAGATTCAGGGTACCAGAAAAAACGGAAAATACTATTATTCCCTTATTGAGAGAGAATTTGATTTGCCGGAACTTAAGCTTCTTGTGGATGCGGTTCAGGTTTCTAAATTTATTTCAGAGAAGCGTTCCAACGAATTAATAAGAAAGATAGAAGGGCTGGCAAGTAAATATCAGGCTACTAAACTACAAAGACAGGTTTACGTAGCCAACAGACTTAAAACCAGTTATGAAAGTGTTTATTATAATATTGATGACATAAATATTGCCATTAACAATAACAATAAAATAAAATTTGAATATTACGAATGGACTTTAAAGGGGAAAATGGAACTTCGTCAAAATGGCATAAAGAAAGACATTAGTCCGTGGGCACTGACCTGGGACGATGAAAATTATTATATGGTAGCTTTTGATGGAGAAAGTCAGACTATAAAGCACTATCGTGTAGACAAAATGAGAAAAATTCAGATAGTTAATGAATTAAGGGATGGAAGAAAATTGTTTGACAAATTCGACATGGCAATCTATGCAAAGAAGGTGTTCGGCATGTTTACCGGTGATGAGCAAAATGTTAAGATACAGTTTGACAATAGCCTTATTGGTGTTGTCATGGATCGTTTCGGGAAAGATGTTATGATAATTCCAAAGGACAGGCAAACTTTTGTTATTAACGTTAAGGTTAATGTCAGTAATATGTTTTTTGGTTGGATTATCGGTTTGGGAGATAAAGTTAAAATACTTGACCCCCCTAATGTTGTTGAAAAGATGCATGGAGAGATAAAAAGACTGAATAGTCAGTACGGTTTAGAATAGAAGGGATTAATGTGCTGAAAATTTTTACGAGTTACACACCGGGAGCCGGGAAAACTTATTTAATGGTAAGTAAAGCCATTGAGGAAAACAGAAAAGGAAGAAAGGTAGTTATAGGCTTTTTGAATTCAGGACACCGTGACATTGGAAAAACCCTAAGTGACAACGGAATTAATCATTTTGACAAAAAAGGAATGAACTATGACCGGATAATCAGTTTGAATCCGGATGTTGTTGTTTTGGATGAAATGGGCATGAAAATCAGAAGAGGTGGATTCGTTTATGACAGAGTGAAGAAACTTATGGATGCAGGGATAGATGTGTACACATCAGCTAATTTAAAACGGTTTAGTGGTGTATCGGAAAGATTTAAGGCGGTAACTGGAATTACGGCAAAAACTACCATTCCTGATGAGTTTTTGGAAATTGCTCAGGAGATTTATTTCATAGACAGAGATCCTGAAAAAATGGCAAAAGATTTTGAAGAAGGAAAACTTTTTAATGACAAATATAAAGACAGCAGAATAATGAAGAAAAATTTTGAAATGAATACTTTGGTACAATACAGACAGGTTGCACTAGAGTGTTTACGTGGATATAAAAATGTTATAATAATAAAAAGAGATTAGTGTGTTAAAAGAAAGGAGACGGCTATGAATATAATGCATGATATTGATCCTGCAAGAATCAATTCCACAGATTTTATAGCAACAATCGAAATAAGTAAGGGCAGTAAGAAAAAATATGAACTGGATAAAGAAACAGGACTTATAATATTGGACAGAGTCTTGTATTCTTCAGTGCATTATCCTGCAAATTATGGATTTATTCCAAGAACATTGGATGAAGACGGAGACCCGTTGGATGTTTTGGTTCTCTGCTCAGAACCTATTGAACCTATGTCTCTTGTAAGATGTTATCCTATAGGGGTAATGTATATGATTGATGGAGAAGACATGGACGATAAAATAATCGCAATTCCATTTGGCGATCCTACATACAACTGTTACACGGATATTGAACAGTTGCCTAAACATATTTTTGAGGAAATCAAAAATTTCTTCAATATTTACAAAAACCTTGAAGGCAAGGAAACAAGAGTTGACGAATTTGGAGGACCGGAGGAAGCCTCAGATATAATTAATAAATGTATCGCAATGTACAATTTAGAATATGTTGACAAAAAATAAGTATCCCGAACACGTATAAAATAAAAACCTTTGCATAGAATATAGAAAGTATGTTCTCTGCAGAGGTTTTTTTGAAATCATATATTGAAGAAAGAGTGCTTGAGAGTGCTGACTACATAATTAAAAATAATGCTACGATAAGACAATGCGCCAAACAATTTGGAATTAGTAAGAGTACAGTACATAAGGATGTATCTGAAAGATTGTTGCAGATATATCCTTCTAAGGCACAGAAAGTCAGAAAAGTATTGGACAAAAATAAAAGTGAGCGCCATATCAGAGGGGGGATGGCAACAAGGGAGAAATATAAAAAGCCTCAAGTTAAACTTGAGGCTGTTGAATTCGGGGGACCTAGTGGGAATTTCACCCACTAGGTTGAGTATGAAAAACTTAAAATACGTCATTATAGGGTATGACGTATACAAACTATGTGCACTACCTAAGTAGTACGTTACTAATACTAAAACATGGTTGTTAATAGATAATGAATAAAATGTTAATAAACTGTAAAATAACTCGAATTTTGACGAAAATAATAAACAAAAATAAAAAATAATAAAATTTAGACATTGAAATTGTATAAATTTGGAATAAAAATAAAAATTAAACATATACAATGCGTCAAAAAGTTGTTATACTTTAGTTTAGTATGGATATTCTAAATTATATAGAAGTGATTTATTATTTTGATAAAGATGACTAAAAGGAGTGGCAAATGTTTAGTACAGATATAGGAATAGATTTAGGTACTGCAAGTATACTTGTGTTTATAAAAGGTAAAGGTGTAGTCTTGAAAGAACCTTCTGTTGTTGCTATGGACAGAGACACTGACAAGATTAAAGCTGTGGGAGAGGAGGCACGTCTTATGATTGGACGAACTCCCGGAAATATCGTAGCAGTAAGACCATTAAAGCAGGGAGTAATTTCTGACTATTCAGTTACGGAACAGATGATCAGATATTTTATCCAGAAATCTGTTGGAAAGCGTTCTTACAAAAAACCTAGGATTTGTGTATGTATTCCAAGTGGAGCTACTGAAGTAGAAACAAAGGCGGTACAGGATGCAGCTTTTCAGGCAGGGGCCAGAGAAGTATTTGTGGTAGAGGAGCCTTTGGCAGCAGCCATTGGTGCAGGTATTGAAATAAAGAAGCCTTGTGGAAACATGATTGTTGACATAGGAGGAGGAACTACAGATATTGCAGTTATATCTCTTGGAGGCACTGTTGTAAGCGACTCAGTAAAGGTTGCCGGAGATGATTTCGACGAAGCTATTGTCAGATATATGAGAAAGAAGCATAATCTTCTCATTGGAGAGAGAACGGCGGAAGAAATCAAAATCGGAATTGGTACATGCTTTAATAAATCCGAAAATCAAAAGATGGAAGTCAGAGGCAGAAACCTTGTAACAGGACTTCCAAAGACCATAGAAGTTACATCTGAAGAGACGGAAGAGGCTTTAAGAGATGTTACATCCAGCATTGTTGAAGCGGTGCACAGAGTGCTGGAACAGACTCCACCGGAACTTGCAGCAGATATTGCTGTCAGGGGAATTGTATTAACAGGTGGTGGATGCTTATTACATGGATTAGATGAATTAATTGAATCTAAGACAGGTATTAATACAATGACAGCAGAAGATCCTATGACAGCAGTTGCCATAGGAACAGGTCGATATCTTGAATATATTGATGAAGAACAACGTGAAAAGATAAAATAAACATATATTGTAAGGCTGCCTGAAATCGGTAGCCTTATTTTATCAAATGGAGTTAATATGAAACAGTTAAGTGGCTATGTTGAAAACATTACATACAGAAATGAAGACAACGGGTATACAGTGCTTACATTATCAAGTGGAAAAAAAGAAATAAAATGCACCGGTAATTTTGCTTACATAAACGAAGGAGAATATCTGGAACTGGAAGGGGAAGAGGTATTTCATGATATTTACGGTGAACAGATTAAGGTGATTTCCTATGAGATTGTGCCGGCATCAGATGAATTTTCCATAAGAAAATATTTAGGCTCAGGAGCAGTTAAAGGTCTTGGGGCAGTGCTGGCTGACAGAATTGTAAATAAATTCGGTGAAGATACCATAAGAATTATAGAAGAGGAGCCTGAGCGTCTGGCGGAAATCCGGGGTATTACATTGAGAAAGGCGATGGATATCTGTGAGCAGATTGAAGAAAGAAAAGATATGCGTGACGTTATGATTTTTCTTCAGGGATATGGAATTAGTGCCAATTTAAGCAACAAAATTTATAAATTATACGGAATTAAAGTTTATGACATTATAAAGACTAATCCATACAGACTGGCAGATGACATAATGGGAGTGGGCTTTAAGACTGCTGATGAAATAGCAAGACGTGCCGGTGTTGAAGTTAATGCTGCAATTCGAATTAAAAGCGGTATGTGTTATGCGTTGTCGGAAAGTTCAGGATTAGGGCATACCTATCTTCCAAAGGAACAGTTAGTTGAGAGAACCATCAGCCTTTTGGGATTAAGAGATCAGTATCTTAATGCAGACGGAACTTATAATATGGATTTGTTGGACAATTGCTTTACGGAATTGGTTTTAGAAAAAAAACTGATTATGAAAGTAATTGATGACAGGGAAGCAGTTTTTCTTTCGAGTTTTTATTACACGGAATTAAATATTGCCCGCATGCTTTTGGAACTGAATATTTCCACTCCGGAAGATGATTATATTATGGGAGTAAAACTTGACACTATTGAAAAGGTGACTGGAGTACAGTTGGATGAACTTCAGCGAAAGGCAGTAATTGAAACCCAGAATAATGGTGTAACCATTATCACGGGAGGTCCGGGAACAGGAAAGACTACAACTATAAACGCCATCATTGCAATGTTTGAAGCTGACGGCATGGATGTGAGTCTTGCAGCTCCGACAGGAAGAGCTGCCAAGAGAATGAATGAGGCTACAGACCACGAAGCAAAAACTATTCACAGAATTCTTGAAATAAGTGGTTCTGCGGAAAGCGATGGTAGAGAAGAACTTGAGGCTAAGTTTGGACGAAATGAACAAAATCCGTTGGAGTGCGATGTTATTATTGTGGATGAAATGTCTATGGTAGATACTTTTTTGATACATGCACTGTTGAAAGCCGTAACTATTGGAACAAGAATAGTGTTTGTTGGTGATGTGAATCAGCTTTCAAGTGTAGGTCCCGGAAATGTATTACGGGATATTATTGAATCAGGAAAATTCAGTGTCGTAAAGCTTACAAAAATTTTCAGACAGGCCGGGGAAAGCGGAATAGTTACAAACGCCCATAAGATTAATGACGGAGAAATTGTGGAACTTGACAACAGTACGAAGGATTTTCTCTATATTGCAAGGGAAAACGCATCCATGGCACTTAATGCCACAATTGGACTTATTAAACTTAAACTTCCTAAATATGTAAATGCAGGTGAAATGGACATACAGGTGTTGACTCCTATGAGAAATGGAATATTAGGTGTTAACAATTTAAATACACAGCTTCAGAAATATATTAATCCACATTCTGAAGAAAAAAATGAACGGGAAATCGGTGGCGTTATTTTCAGGGAAGGGGATAAGGTTATGCAAATTAAGAATAACTACCAGCTTGAATGGGAACAACGTTCAAAAACAGGACGTATTTATGATACGGGAACGGGCATTTTTAATGGAGATATGGGAATCATCAAAACAATAAACAACACTACTAATTATATAGAGGTAGTTTTTGATGATGACAGATACGTAACATATGATTCTAAACAGGCGGAGGAACTGGAACTGGCTTATGCAATTACTATACATAAGTCTCAGGGTAGTGAATATCCTGCAGTTATAATTCCATTGGTTTCAGGGGTGTCTGTGTTAATGACAAGAAATCTTTTATATACGGGGGTTACAAGGGCTAAAAAATGCGTGTGCATTGTTGGAAGAAAGGAGACTTTCAATGCAATGATTAGGAACGAAGACCAACATAAGAGGTTTTCGGGACTGAAATGGCAGTTGGAGCATTATGAAGAAGAGTCCGAATAATTTATGAAAAAATTAAAAGAAATTATTAAAGCAGCTTTTTATCCCAATACATGTCCTATATGTAATGCTGTAATTGGAGCAGGAGAAAAAATATGCAGAAAATGTGTTCCTAAAATACATATTATTAAGGAGCCGAGATGTGAGAAGTGCGGAAAGGCACTCTTAAAAGCGAATAAATTATATTGTGGGGACTGCATGAAAAACAGACATGTTTTTGATAAAGGAGTTTCTATTTTTGAATACAAGGGAGATATTAAAGAGTCTCTGTATAGATTTAAATATGACAATTTGAGATGTTATGGGGATTTCTATGGCAGTATGGGATACAAAATGTATGGCAGATTATTAAAGGGATGGAATGTGAAAAAAATAATCCCTGTTCCTATGTATAATAAGAAAGAAAGTGTCAGAGGCTATAATCAGGCGGCAGAGCTTGCGAAGAATCTTTCAAGATATACATTAATTCCCACAGAAAGTCACGTTATAATAAGAATAAAAAATACAAAGCCTCAAAAGGGACTTGATAATCTGAGACGACAACAAAATTTAAGTGGTGCGTTTGCTGTGGATACTTCCAAAATCAATAAAGGAGAAAATGTGCTGTTGGTAGATGACATATATACTACCGGAAGCACTATGGATGCCTGTGCAAGTGTATTAAAGGTAGCAGGAGTGGGAAAAGTATACTTCCTTTGTGTGGCAACCGGCGTGGATAACTGAAAGTGAGTTTTATTTTCGTTTTCGTTTTATTTTGAAAATAAGGGTTGACGCACAGGGGGGAGGCATGTTATATTAGTAGAGCGAGAAAAGAGGTCTTTTTTTTTTGCAATAATTTTAAAGTGCAAAAAATAAAATGACCTGTGGATAAATAAAAGCGGAGGTGAAACTCATGAGAACAAGAATTACTTTAGAATGTACAGAATGTAAGCAGAGAAACTACAATACAACTAAGGATAAGAAGACACATCCTGACAGAGTAGAAACAAAGAAGTATTGTAAGTTCTGTCAGAAACATACATTACACAAAGAAACAAAATAGTCTATTTGGAGGTGCAATATGGCAGAAGCAAATAAAAAAGGTGGCTTCAAGAACTGGTGGACAGGTCTTAAGGCAGAATTCTCAAAAATAATCTGGCCTACAAAGAAATCAGTAATCAGACAGACTATTGTTGTTGTGATTGTTACAGTTATTTTAGGAGTTCTTATTGGATTGCTTGATCAGCTGATACAGTTTGGTTTGGATAACATTATTAAGTAATAGGAATATTAATTAAGAGGTGATTAAATGTCAGAAGCAAATTGGTACGTTGTTCATACTTATTCAGGATATGAGAACAAAGTTAAAACTAACATAGAACAGTCGATTGAGAACAGAAAGTTACAAGATCAGATATTGGAAGTATCAGTTCCTACACAGGAAGTGGTAGAATTGAAAAATGGCGTTAGAAAAGTTTCTGAGAAAAAACTTTTTCCGGGATACGTTCTTATTAATATGGTTATGAATGATGACACATGGTATGTTGTCAGAAATACAAGAGGCGTTACGGGATTTGTAGGTCCGGGATCTAAACCGGTACCACTTTCAGCAGAAGAAATGATGACTCTTGGAGTTAAGAAGGAAAGAGTTGACGTTGATTTCACTGAAGGAGAAACAGTTAACGTTATTGCAGGCGTTTGGGAAGGTACCGCAGGTATCATCAAACGAATTGACGAAAGCAGACAGACAGTTACTATTAGTGTAGATATGTTTGGACGTGAGACTCCGGTTGAACTTAATTTCAACGAAGTCAAAAAAATGAATTAAGACCAATAAGGTTTTAATAAAGTAGCTAAGGCTGCTTATAGAAGAATGTTTTGCGGTGAATCGCAAGGCAGTGGGAGGGGTTCCCGATAATACCACATTTTTTAGGAGGTGCCGAGATATGGCAAAGAAAGTAGAAGGATACATTAAATTGCAAATCGAAGCTGGAAAAGCAACACCAGCTCCACCTGTTGGACCAGCACTTGGACAATGGGGATTAAACATCGTTCAGTTCACAAAGGACTTCAACGCAAGAACAGCTGATCAGCCGGGAATGACAATTCCAGTTGTAATCACTGTTTATCAGGATAAGAGTTTTAGTTTTATTACAAAGACTCCTCCAGCAGCAGTTTTATTAAAGAAAGCCTGCAAAATCCAGAAGGGTGCAGGTAACTCATTAAAAGAAACAGTTGCTACAATCTCAAAAGCAGATTTACAGCAGATTGCTGAAACAAAGATGCAGGATCTTAACGCTGCAAACATTGAATCAGCTATGAGTATGATTACAGGAACAGCAAGAAGCATGGGAATCAAGGTTGAAGACTAATAACTAACAGTTATAAAAATGAATTGAAAGAAACGTGGGAGGTATATCCGTTATTACCACGAGGAGGTTTGAATGAAGAGAGGAAAGAAATATACAGATGCAGCTAAATTAATCGATAAGGCTGTTCAGTATGACACAGAAGAAGCTATTTCTTTAGTAAAGAAATCAGCTGTTGCAAAGTTTGATGAAACAATAGAATGTCACATCAGAACAGGATGTGATGGACGTCACGCAGATCAGCAGATCCGTGGTGCCGTAGTATTACCTAACGGAACAGGTAAGACTGTAAGAGTTTTAGTTTTTGCTAAGGGTGCAAAGGCTGATGAAGCTCAGGCAGCAGGTGCAGATTTCGTTGGTGCAGAAGAATTAATTCCAAAGATCCAGAATGATGGTTGGTTCGACTTTGACGTAGTTGTAGCTACACCGGATATGATGGGTGTTGTTGGTAGACTTGGTCGTGTACTTGGACCTAAGGGCTTAATGCCAAACCCAAAAGCAGGTACAGTTACTATGGACGTTACTAAGGCTATTGAAGATATTAAAGCTGGTAAGATTGAATACAGACTTGACAAGGCAAACATTGTTCACGTTCCTGTAGGAAAAGCTTCATTTACAGAAGAACAGCTTACTGAAAACTTCAATGCGTTAATGGACGCTATTATGAAGGTTAAACCGGCTGCAGTTAAGGGTGCTTATCTTAAGACAGTTACTCTTACTTCAACAATGGGACCTGGAGTAAAGGTTAACGTAGCAAAAATCGTTAATGCTTAATTGAGTTTGTTGCAGGCGTATTTGATACGCCTGTTGACAATATATTTTTCATGTGCTATTATGCACAAGTGGTTAAAACCAATTGCCGAAGACAGTAGGTACTTAGCAGATTATGTCTGTGTCAGTGTAAGAACGTATGTCGCCTACCGAGGAAATAAGTTTTAAAGAATAGAACTTTATCCCTCTCTGTCTATGGCAGAGAGGATTTTTATATTCGAGCAATGAAGGTTGGAACCTAAATTTAATAAGGAGGCAAACATTCATGGCAAAAGTAGAGTTAAAGAAACCTATAGTAGATGAGATTTCAGAGTTACTTAATGGTGCAGCTACAGCAGTTGTAGTTGATTACCGTGGACTTACTGTTGCTGAAGACACAGCTCTTCGTAAACAGTTAAGAGAAGCTGGTGTTGTATACAAAGTATACAAGAACACAATGATTAACTTTGCAATCAAAGACACAGAATTTGCAGATTTAGCTCAGCATCTTGAAGGCCCTACAGCTATTGCCGTATGTAAAGATGATGCTACTGCAGCTGCTAGAGTACTTGCAAAATTTGCAAAGACAGCAGAAGCATTAGAAATCAAAGGCGGCGTTGTTGACGGTATTTACTATGATGCAGCAGGAATTGCTAAGATTGCATCTATTCCATCAAGAGATGTACTTCTCTCAAAATTACTTGGATCTATGCAGTCACCAATTACAAACTTCGCTCGTGTTATTAAGCAGATTGCTGAAAAGAACGAAGAAGTTGCATAATCTCAGTTAAAGAGATTCGTTAGTGGCATATGATTGATATGTCAGAACAGTAGGAAGAACCTACAGAGTAATATTAAAAATAATTAGGAGGATTTTACAATGACAACAGCAGAAATCATTGAAGTAATCAAAGGATTAACAGTTTTAGAATTAAATGAATTAGTATCAGCATGTGAAGAAGAATTTGGAGTATCTGCAGCAGCAGGTGTTGTAGTTGCAGCAGGCGGAGCAGCTGGAGAAGCAGCTGAAGAAAAGACAGAATTTGATGTAGAATTAACAGAAATCGGTGATCAGAAGGTTAAGGTTATCAAGGCTGTTAAGGATGCTACAGGTTTAGGACTTAAGGAAGCTAAGGAAGTAGTTGACGGAGCTCCTAAGGTTGTTAAGGAAGGTGTTTCTAAGGAAGAAGCTGAAGCTCTTAAGAAGCAGTTAGAAGAAGTTGGAGCTGTAGTTACTATCAAATAATTGATGTTAGAAAAATTTTAACTTCATAAATATGATAAAAGGGCGGGCAACTCGTATATACGACGGCGTCCGCCTTTTATATTCAATCTAAAAGAATTGGATAATATATTTTAATAATATTATAACAAATGAGGTACTGGAGAGGTCCGGATAATTAATGATTATTCGGGAGCCGAAGGTGTAAGGTATCAGTGATAACCGATCTCTCAGGCAAAAGGACAGGAGAAAAGAAGGCTACGTTGTAGTCTTGCATTTGCACTTTTTACAATATAAGTGTGAGCTCTTCTGATTTAAATGTTAGGAGGCAAATTTAATTATGGAACAATTTACAAAATTTTTGGAGAAGGTAGATGGCTTTGTGTGGGGAGTACCGCTTATTGTACTCATTCTTGCAGCAGGTATCTACCTTACTTTTCGTTTAAGACTGTTGCAGGTTTTTCATTTACCTAAGGCACTTAAGTTCATGTTTAAAAACGAAGAGGAAGGTGAAGGGGAAGTAAGCAGTTTTGGAGCACTTTGTACAGCATTATCAGCAACTATTGGAACAGGAAATATCGTAGGTGTTGCTACAGCTATCGGATGTACGGCACTTGGTACGGCAGTTGGTGGCCCGGGCGCATTATTCTGGATGTGGGTTGCAGCATTCTTTGGAATGGCAACTAAATATGCTGAAGGTTTTTTAGCAGTCAGATATAGAACAATTGATGATGAAGGTCATGTTCTTGGCGGACCGTTCTACTATATTGAAAACGGTATGGGACATAAGTGGAAATGGCTTGCAAAAATATTTGCATTTTTTGGTACTTGCGTAGGTTTGTTTGGTATAGGAACATTTACACAGGTTAATGGTATTGCATCGGCAACTTTGTCGTTCTTTGATCCTAATAAGGAAAACACCGTGAAAATATTAGGCGCTGAATATTCAATAGTAACAGTTATTACAGCTATTATTTTGGCAATATTTGTAGGATTGGTTGTTATTGGTGGATTACAGAGAATTGCAAAGGTATCACAGGTAGTTGTTCCGTTTATGGCAATCATTTATATTGTGGCAGTACTTGTACTTATTGTTGCAAATATTGAAAAATTACCTGGCGCATTGGCAACTATTGTTGAATATGCTTTTGGCGCTAAGGCAGCAGCAGGTGGTGTGTTGGCAGCAATCGGTATTTCTATGCAAAAGGGTATTGCAAGAGGTATCTTCTCTAACGAGGCGGGTCTTGGTTCTGCACCTATTGCGGCAGCAGCGGCTAAGACGAAAGAACCTGTACGTCAGGGACTTGTTACAATGACAGGAACTTTTATTGATACGATTATAGTTTGTACATTAACAGGTTTATCAATTGTAATGATGGGCTCATATCAGGTAAAAGGAATTGAAGGTGTTCAGGTTACAACTGAGGCATTCCAGAAGGGACTTCATTTCCTACCAGGCGAAGTTTCAGCATTTATATTGATGATATGTTTAGTGTTCTTCGCTTTTACAACAATTTTAGGTTGGGATTACTATGGAGAAAGATGTCTTGAATATTTAACAAACAGAAATAAAAATGCAGTAAAAGTATACAGATGGTTATATATTCTTGCAGTGTTCATTGGACCATATATGACAGTTACAGCGGTTTGGACAATTGCTGATATCTTTAACGGTTTAATGGCAATACCGAATATTATTGCATTGTTTGCTTTGAGCGGAATTGTTGCTAAAGAAACAAGAGAATATTTTAAAGAGAAAAGACATAAACTATAATAATAGATATAGATACATATAGATTTGATTGACTTGGTTAACACGCGCGGCTTGCCGTGCGTGTTTTTTTTATGTTTTTTAGCTGGGAGGTACATGGCGAGTCGCCAATTACGTCAAAGCAGGAGGAGACAAGCAAGAATTGTGTAAACTGCAGACCGGAAGCTGAAAATCGAAGCCGAAAAGCAACAACAAAACAAGGCAAGAAAATAAGACAACACAAAAAACACTTGACGCATAAACCAAATAATGGTATATTAAAATTTGCTATGCATAAATAGGGGCGTAGTGCGCCCTTTTGATAAAGGCTTGGTTTACATAACTGAACTAAAACCTAAAAAAATAAAGTGGTAGCAATAAAATAATTAACAATATAAAGACAAGGAGTGAAAAAGTCCATGGAGAAGAACAGAATTACCCCTGTAAAAGCAGGAAAAGGTATTCGTATGAGCTATTCTAGACAAAAAGAAGTTCTACAGATGCCTAATCTTATTGAAGTTCAAAGAGATTCTTACAAATGGTTTCTTACAACAGGTCTTAGAGAAGTATTAGATGATATTTCTCCAATTGAAGACTATGGTCAGAACTTAAGCCTTGAGTTTGTTGACTTCAAATTATGTGAAGAAGACAAAAAGTATACTATTGAAGAGTGTAAAGAAAGAGATGCAACTTACGCTGCACCATTGAAGGTTAAAGTAAGACTTCATAATAAAGAAACAGGTGAATTTACTGAACACGATATTTTTATGGGAGACTTACCATTAATGACAGAAACAGGTACTTTCGTAATTAATGGTGCAGAGCGTGTTATAGTTAGTCAGTTGGTTAGATCACCTGGAATCTACTATGTTATTGGACATGACAAGGTAGGTAAGGAATTATATACTTCACAGGTTATCCCGAATAGAGGTGCTTGGTTAGAATATGAAACAGATTCTAATGACATTTTCTATGTTCGTGTTGATAGAACAAGAAAAGTTCCGGTAACTGTTCTTATTAGAGCGTTAGGTGTTGGAACAAATGCAGAAATTCAGGAATTGTTTGGTGAAGAAGCTAAACTTCTTGCTACATTTGAAAAAGACCCTAGTACAAATTATGAAGAAGGACTTTTGGAATTATATAAGAAAATACGTCCCGGTGAACCGCTTAGCGTTGATAGTGCTGAGTCAATAATCACGGGAATGTTTTTCGATGCAAGAAGATACGATCTCGCAAGAGTAGGCCGTTACAAATACAACAAGAAATTAGCATATAAGAGCAGAATTGTAGGTCACACACTTGCTGAGGACGTAATTGATATGTCTACAGGTGAAGTTTTAGCAGAAGCGGGAACAATAGTTTCTAAGGAATTAGCTATTAAAATCCAGAATGCTGCAATTCCTTCAGTAATGATTCAGACAGAAACAAAGAATGAAAAAGTTCTTTCAAACATGGCTGTTGACATTAATGCTTATGTTGGATTTGACTGCAAAGAATTAGGAATTTTAGAGGATGTTTATTATCCTGTTCTTGCAGAAATTCTTGAAAATCATGAAACAGAAGAAGATTTAAAAGATGCCATAAAGAGAAATGCGCATGAGTTGGTTCCAAAGCATGTAACAAAGGAAGATATCCTTGCATCAATCAACTATTGTATGAACCTTGAATATGGTATTGGAAATGCTGATGACATTGACCACTTAGGAAACAGACGTATCCGTGCAGTTGGTGAATTGTTACAGAATCAGTATAGAATCGGTCTTTCAAGAATGGAAAGAGTTGTTAGGGAAAGAATGACAACTCAGGATCTTGAGGGAGTTTCTCCACAGACTTTAATAAATATTAAACCGGTAACTGCAGCGGTTAAGGAATTCTTCGGAAGTTCCCAGTTATCACAGTTTATGGATCAGAACAACCCGCTTTCTGAGTTGACACACAAACGTCGTCTGTCAGCCCTCGGACCTGGTGGTTTGTCCCGTGACCGTGCCGGATTCGAGGTGCGTGACGTACACTATTCCCATTATGGAAGAATGTGTCCGATTGAGACGCCTGAGGGACCAAACATCGGTTTGATTAACTCACTGGCATCTTACGCAAGAATTAACGAGTATGGATTTGTTGAGGCTCCATATCGTAAAGTGGACCATTCGGATGCGGAGAATCCACGTGTAACAGATGAAGTTGTTTATATGACAGCAGACGAAGAAGACCGTTATCACGTTGCACAGGCGAATGAGCGTCTGGACGAAGAAGGTCATTTCGTTCGTAAAAATGTATCCGGTCGTTTCCGTGAAGAGACATCGGAGTTTGAGAGAAATAAAATTGATTACATGGACGTATCGCCAAAGATGGTATTCTCTGTGGCAACAGCCATGATTCCGTTCTTGGAAAATGATGATGCGAACCGTGCTCTGATGGGTTCCAACATGCAGCGTCAGGCAGTGCCGCTTCTGGTAACAGAGGCGCCGGTTGTCGGAACAGGTATGGAAATGAAAGCGGCTGTTGACTCCGGAAACTGTGTGGTAGCAAAAGAAGGCGGTGTGGTAGAACGTGCCGAAACAAACCGCATTTTGATTCGTAAAAAAGATGGAAATCTGGATGAGTATAAATTGTCTAAATTTGTACGAAGCAACCAGGGTACCTGCATGAACCAGAGACCGATTGTTACAAAAGGTGATGAAGTTGAGACTGGTCAGGTAATTGCTGATGGACCTTCTACTTCCGGCGGCGAAATCGCCCTTGGTAAAAACCCGTTGATTGGATTTATGACATGGGAAGGTTATAACTATGAGGATGCCGTACTGCTCAGTGAGAGACTGGTGCAGGAAGATGTGTATACTTCTGTTCATATTAATGAATATGAGACAGAAGCACGTGATACAAAACTCGGACCGGAAGAAATTACACGTGATGTACCGGGCGTTGGTGATGATGCTCTCAAAGATTTGGATGAGCGCGGTATTATCCGTATTGGTGCAGAAGTTCGTGCCGGAGACATCTTAGTTGGTAAAGTAACACCAAAAGGTGAGACAGAACTGACTGCAGAAGAAAGACTTCTTCGTGCTATTTTCGGAGAGAAAGCAAGAGAAGTAAGAGATACATCTCTTCGCGTTCCACATGGTGAATTTGGTATCGTTGTGGATGCGAAAGTATTTACCCGTGAAAATGGGGATGAATTGTCACCTGGTGTAAATCAGACCGTGCGCATTTATATTGCACAGAAGAGAAAAATTCAGGTCGGCGATAAGATGGCTGGTCGTCATGGTAACAAGGGTGTCGTTTCCCGTGTACTGCCGGTTGAAGATATGCCATTTTTGCCAAACGGACGTCCGCTTGACATTGTGTTGAATCCTCTGGGTGTGCCTTCCCGAATGAATATCGGACAGGTGCTTGAGATTCATTTGAGTCTGGCAGCGAAAGTCCTTGGTTTCAATGTTGCAACACCGGTATTTGATGGCGCAAACGAGATTGACATCATGGATACCTTGAAACTGGCAAACGATTATGTAAATACACCACTCGAGGATTTTGAGAAGAAATACAAAGATGTTCTTGATCCGGAAGTGATGGATTATCTCCTGACAAATCAGGACTATAGAAAAGAATGGGCAGGTGTGCCGATTAAGGAAGATGGAAAGGTTCAGCTTCGTGACGGACGTACCGGAGAGTATTTCGATGGCGAAGTTACGATTGGTTTCATGCATTATCTGAAACTCCATCACTTGGTTGATGATAAAATCCATGCTCGTTCCACTGGTCCTTATTCACTGGTTACCCAACAGCCACTTGGTGGTAAAGCGCAGTTTGGTGGTCAGCGATTCGGAGAGATGGAGGTATGGGCTCTTGAGGCGTATGGCGCAGCTTATACTCTTCAGGAAATTCTGACCGTGAAGTCGGATGACGTAGTAGGACGTGTTAAGACATACGAAGCAATTATCAAAGGCGACAATATTTCTGAGCCTGGCATACCTGAGTCCTTTAAGGTATTGCTGAAAGAGTTACAGGCTCTCGGATTGGATGTTGCAGTGCTGGATGAAGAAGGAAACGAAGTTCAGATGACTGAGTCCATAGAAGAAGGAACTCATGAAAATGTGAATGAATTAATCAATGACAAAAACTTTGAACTCAAAGAAGAATCCTTTGAAGATGCCGGTTTCCGTGAAACGGATGTACAGGGCATTGATGACGATAGCAGCATCAGCGCAGATTGATAGAAAGGACGGGTTATAAATATGCCACAGTATGGTAATGAAGAAGAAAAGACATTGACTTACGATAAAATTAAAATCAGACTGGCATCTCCGGAAAAAATCCGTGAGTGGTCCAGAGGTGAGGTAAAGAAGCCGGAGACCATCAATTATCGTACCCTGAAACCGGAAAAAGACGGTTTGTATTGCGAGCGTATTTTTGGACCGAGCAAAGACTGG